>Ga0310694_10001672_pt1 | contig 24471 bp, 19 predicted proteins | sample 174DNAGHGhighgp2_FD_203884 | JGI IMG/M metagenome (GOLD analysis project Ga0310694, IMG submission 203884) | Sheep rumen microbial communities from Palmerston North, Manawatu-Wanganui, New Zealand - 1742 DNA GHGhigh gp2 (v2) (version 2) | ecosystem: Host-associated > Mammals > Digestive system...
GTGTCAAGGTCACCAAGGTCGATGTCGGCTCCGTCGACTTCCTCCGCGACATGGCCATGATCCGCGTCACCTTCGAGGGTGAGCAGCCTGCTATGGGCGAGGAACTCAAACTCTCCAAAGACCAACTCAAACAGTTCTGATATGACATTACTCAACTACATCAAGCGGGCGTTGCCCGTGGGCCTCTTCGCCCTCCTGCCGCTCAGTGCTTCAGCCCAGAGCGATGACTTCGGACTCAACCTCTCGCTCGAGGCCCAGAAGAAACTCTCCAAGGACTGGAGTGCCAGCTTCGAAACCGAGCTCCGTACCCGCAACAATACCAAGACCGTCGATCGCTGGAGCTTCGGCCTCGGCGTCGACTATAAGGTCGCCAAGTGGCTCAAGGCCTCTGCCGGCTATACTTACCTCTATGATCACAACCAGCGCACCAGCTATTTCGATGCGACTGATGACGAGGTGCTCGACGGCGATGCCGAGGTAGGCGATCCAAAGAAGTATGCCGACTATTGGGGCTCGCGCCACCGCTTCAATGTGTCGCTCACCTTCGACAAGAAGCTCTTCGGCGACTTCCGCTTCTCGCTGCGCGAACGCTGGCAGTACACCTATCGTCCGGAGCAGACCGTAGACCAGCGCTGGAGTATACTCGACAATGCCTATGACGGCAAGAAGAAGGTCTATGGCGGCATGGGCAAGAACGTGCTGCGCAGCCGTCTGCAGATAGAATACGACAAGAAGGGCCTCGCCGTCACCCCATACGCTAACGTAGAGCTCTTCAACGCCTGGAATATCGAGAAGGTGCGCTATCACGTAGGTCTTGACTGGAAAGTCGCCAAGAAGCACTCCCTCGGCATCTTCTACCGCTACCAACATGTCTACGGCGACGATGACGACCTCGAGCCCAACATCCACATGCTCGGCCTCGGCTATAAGTTCAAGTTCTAAATACAATAAAGGCTTCCGCACCAGTCGGAAGCCTTTTTTTCTCGTTTATCTGTCTATCGGCTTGATGTGATACCGCTCGTTGGAGTTATACTCACGGTCCTTGTCCTTGCCGAAGTACTCCAGCAGATATTTCTTGCTCTTCAGCCTCGTTACCTTGATGAGCACCTCACGGTAAGTCTCGCGGCCGTCCTTCATATAGCGCTCAAACGCGTTGAACGTCGCCGCCTTCTTCGAGTCGTGCTTCTTCACCATTTTAAACGCCGAGACGTTGCGATGGCTCTGAGCGATGTCCACATACAGACTGTCGGCAGTGAATCTGAATAACAGTTCTCCACTCTGGGAAAGGAAATTCCCGTTCAAATCAATGGCGTGCGCCTCCATGAAGCCCCACATCATCAACCCTAAAAATACAAGCTTCTTCATATAAGTAATTTCAATTTCGGGCACAAAGATACGAATAAGCGAGTAAATAAACAAATTTTATTTGAGTTTTTTCGAGCGAGACCTCACTAATTTACATACCGACAAACTGGTGGTTTCTCGTAAGCAAACGCCCCCTTTCCTTACGAGAAGCCCATAGCTTGTCGGTACCTGATTCTCTGGGTACACAAAGGGGACAAGGGGACAAAGGGACAATTTGCTTTTTGAAACTGTACGCGTTGTCTCGAGAAGTATGACAAATGACAGATGACAAAATGACAAACGCCATTTTTTTATTGGAACAAGAATGACGTATAGAATATTATATTAATATATATATTATATATAATATATATATTAATATAATATTTAATAATAGGTTTTTTGTCAAAATACCATTCATTGCCGTATCCTCCTCCCATCATCCATTTGCTGAACAAAATTAAGGTTTGTCATTTTGTCATCTGTCATTTGTCACGCATAATAGGGTAAGACAAAGGGGAAACTGCAAAATTCAAAAACAATGAATTGTCCCTTTGTCCCTTTGTCCCCAATTGTCCCGTGTGTACCAGTAAACTAACTTATGTCTTCGTTCCTTTTTTACCAGAAAAACAAGGAAACCAGCTATATTTCTATTTCACAAGCCTTGTGAAAATAAATTTTATATAATTTTCTTTCTAAATTATTTGTTTATTTCAAAAATCCTTCTTATCTTTGCACTTGATTCAGTTAGTCCGCAAGGGCAAGAGGGTCAAACATTGTGGTAAAAGGACGTTTACGAACGTTATCTTTAGAGTCTCAAATCTCGCAAATTTGAATCCATCTCTGAAGAAATGCAACCGAAACGTCCGCGTTGGGTTTGTTATACCCAGTCCACCTTATTATATATAGGGTGGACGAACGTATATAATCACGGCGTGGGCTAACTCGTGTTGCTTATCTTAGAGATGGGGGCAATGCGAGAGCCTGAGACTTGGGATAAGCGAGAAGTAGTGACTCCCACGTCTTTATTTATAACCTAAAACAAAAGCTGAAACTTGGGAGATCAATAGGCCTAAATTGTATGAAAAAAGGCAAATTGATTGGTGTAGTACACTCGAATAAGAGGTTTTTAGGTACACATATTTCTTTTTTTCTTGTTATATGGCTTTTATATTCATGTTGTAATAGCATAGAAACTCCTGAGGATATAAAATACCTTGAGGAGTTTCATATAACAAATTTCTTACCACAAGAGAAATTGTTGAATGAAGATCAACTAAATTTATATGTTGATTATTCAACTTGTAATATGCTAGGTCAGAACTCTCATTTCTTTCAAGAAATAGCTGCTTCATTAGTAAATAAAACAACAGGGTATTTTTCTATTAAAGGTGATAGTATTAAACAAGAAAATATCAGTGAAAATGGTGGAGTATATACTTTGTTGCGTAATATCGTAGAAATTAATTATGCAGAATTAGCAAATGCTGCTGATATGATGGCTGAAAGTGATTGCGAGTCAGTTCTTATAACAGATGGAGAGTATTATACGCCTTCCATTGCCAAAGGTCATGATAATGACCCATATTTGGCTGACGCATTTAAAAAGTGGATATTGAAAGGGTATGATGTTCATATTATATCCGAACCATATGTTGAACCATATAACGGAAAAGATTACAATAAAAAACGTTTTTATATTCTTTTCACTGATGACCGTATGGCTAATAACATCTATGAAAGAATTCACAGAACTACTAATTTTACAAATTATCCCGATGTTGACGAATTTCATTTGTCAGCTAGCCATCCCAAACTAAAGGGAAACGGGGATAACTCCTCGGCTCAGAATAAAATTTTGGAAAGTAAGTGTAAAGGATTTGGGACGTTTGAAATTCAAGATTGGGATGGCTGTGATTGGGAAACAATTGAAAACTTAATAGTAAATGCTGTAGATGAGAAAACAGGAGTGTCATTGCAGAATGGGGCTTCTGTCATAGAATTGGGTGTTGATAAAAATTCATTTGGCTGCTATAGAATTTCAAGTTTAAAAATGAATGTATACGATATCAATCAAATCTATTCAGAGTTCTATTCTGCAAAAGAAAACAAACAAAAGGTTGGTCGAAAAGATTATGATTTAGAGTCGTTGGCATTGGAAAATTTTATGATGATTGATGATAAAGAATTCGAAAAGCATAGCAAAATTAATATTCATTTTGATCAGACTTCATTTAATCCTGATTTGTTAACAGGTTCACCATATAATTATTTGAAACTCGATATTGCCATTTCTGATGTTCAATCAATATTTGATCAGCATGAAGATCGGTTTGAGTTTGAGTCGATAAGTCAAGATGGTGAAAAGAATATATCTGTGGCTTCAAGCATAAAACAATGTCTTGCAGATGATAAGGTGTTAGAAAAAATGCGAAATCAAGTTATCTATACTATTTACATTAAATCCGAAAAAAAATAAATATTTAAAGTTATGAGAAATATACAAAGCCTAGCGCAACTCAAAGAGTTGCAGAATGAAACATTTGTTTACGCAGCGATTGTTGCAGTGTTAATTTTTGCAATAGCATTTCTATTGGCAAACTTGACGCCATATAAAGGCGGGAATGACCGTTCGTATATAACCAGACGTATTTGGTTAATTGTTTCTATTGTGGTTGGATCTCTGGGCTTTTGGCTTTATAATAACATATATGTTATGAGCTTTATTAAAAAGGCAGCTTTTATAACCCAGTTCTCTAAAACAAATTTGCAGTGTTTAGGAATAACCATCTTAGGATCATTGGTTATTAGCCTTATAGTAATGTTCGTTTTCCGACACTCAAAATTTGGATCAATATTGGGAAAAGAGAAAAATGCTTAGATAATTAATAATAGATGTAAGTTATGGCAAAGCAATATTTTGTGATGGGCATCGGTGGTACTGGCATGAGATGTATCGAGTCTTTGATACACCTTTGCGCAATGGGCATGTTCGATGACACTGAGATCCACCTGTTAGCATTGGATACAGACAAAAATAATGGTAATTTTTCGAGATTGAAAGAAGTAAAAGAAGCATATGTTAATTCAAAGAGTCTAGACAAAACTAATAGGACTCCATTAGTTAACACCTTCTTTTCTGCCAATATAAAATATTATGAGTTTAGTCCGAATTATGAGCAACGGAGTTCATTTAAACTCGTATTTAATTATGGTGACACTCAATATAATCATCGTGAAGAAACTGATTTGGCTGATTTGGTATTAAGTGAAAATGTTGAAGATTTTAATCTTCGACATGGCTATCGTGCGCAGACGCACCTCGGTTCGATGATGATGTACCATTCAATTGTTGAAGCAGCATTATCTTCTACATCAAACGATCTCAAATCTTTTTTGAGCGAACTGATAAAGGCCTCACAAAGCGGTCACCCAAAGGTTTTTATATTGGGATCTGTATTTGGCGGGACTGGTGCTTCGTCGATTCCCATTATACCTCAAGCTATTTCAAAGGCAGCAGAGGCTCTTAGTGGCGGATCTGCCAATATTTTGCGTAGTGCATATTTTGCTTCCACCTTATTAACAGCTTATTTTAGCTTTAGAGTTCCAACTACAGAAGAAGAAAAAGACCAAAAAGTTATTGCTGCTAGCAATAAGTTTAATTTGAATTCTCAAGTGGCAATGATGTTCTATGAAGATGATATTACTGTTCGTAATACTTATCAACGTTTTTATATGATGGGGACAGATGATCAAAAATGGGATCCAATGTTAAGAGCCAAAGATAAAATCACACAAACCATTACCGGAGGTGGTGAACAAAAGAATGATTCTCATTATATAGAACTTCTTGCAGCTTGTGCTGCTTTGGATTTCTTTAATTGTGATGTAAATCACCTTAAAGAAAATAAAGAAAATGGTAAAACAGATTATCTTTTTAGGGCGATTGATCAATCTGGGAAACTAGATTTTAAAGATTTTGTTGGGAATACTGACAACTATGACAAAGATTTTGCCAAGAAATTTGGCATGTTAATTGCATTCTCGTTCCTTTGTAATGACCCTGATATAGATTTTGTGGAGAGTGTAAGATGTGGAAAGCAAAAAGAAATCACAGGTTTTGATGGAATTGATGTCAATCAGGTAGAATATCTAAAGAAATATTTTAGACTTCTTAATGTACTCAACGTAAATGACGAATTGGCAGAAGGTTGGATTCGACAAATCCACCGTTCTGCAGGAGGTGGTGATAATTTCCTTTTTAATCCTAAACTCTTTGGTTTCCACACTATGAAAGAATTAAAGAAATACGACTGGAATAAATGCTTATTTAGAAATGAGGGTCTTGGTAAGGACTGGACTTTCTCTGTGAGTGTGTTTAGTTCAAAATTTGATACTTTCAAGAAAAAGTTCATCGAAGAACTGCATAGTGGAACACCTACAACAATTACAAATACAGGAGAGCGCTTTTACAAATTAGTTTATGATTCTCTCTGTAAACTTTATAAAATCAATTAATTATTCTCGCTATGTCAAAGGCTTTATTAATAAAGAGTTATGAAACTCTTACTACTGGCATTCAAGGTAATTGGAATGACCTTACTGGTTCGTCATCCTATATACAAGGAATCCAAACAGGTGAAATCTTAAAGGATATTGACGCAAAAAAAATAGCAGCTTTGATTTCTGGCGTCCCAACGCCTTGGGCTCGTGCAAAACTTTTTAAATTCGCACTTCAAACACTTGCCAACCCTGACGCTAACATCGATATTTCAGGATTACAGCAGTTCTATGAGATATTATATGGTGAATGGAAGGGACTTTTGGCGGTAATTGCATTGTTCCAAAATAGAATACGTTTTTCAAAGCCTGTGGTTATGAACGCTAAGAGTGAAGAGATATATGATATTGCTTCAGCTTTTGGTCGAATGCTTTTTGAAGATAAGGATGTATGGAGTAATCAAGATAATCTCGATAAGGATCCAGGTGCACAACCTTATATACATCTTATATATTATAACAATAAAAACGGAGACCATCTAATTGGTGGAACATCTCCGTTGACAGGTGTTTTTACTGGAATAGACTATTCTGGATTAGGAACTGATGCAAGTGATATTAACTGGTATAGAAATGGGAAATTTGAAGATCCAACAAGTTTCTTTACACCAGACCAACTTCAAACAGTATATCTGTTCATTAAAAATATGAACGCTAATTTAGATGCTTTTGAAACTAAAATAAACTCTCAGAGAGGGCAAAAGCAGCACATGGTTATTGATGGTTTTAAAGCCATGAGCCGGAAATGGGAAAAAGAATTGATGCAAAAAGGCGGGGGGGCTTTAAGAGATAAGGGCCCCATTGCGAAATATGGAAGTTTGGAATGCCCTTTCTCATTACTCTTCAAGAGCGATGTGCCTGTATATCTTAAACCTGATTTTACCTTCACTTATACTAATGATGGTGACTATCAATCAATAGGAGACATTCAAAATCTTTTGAGCGAAGATAAATATGTTATTGGTTGGGCAGAAGACGCCTCTGAACGTCCCAAATTGTCCGAAGGCCCAGTCTTTTTCTTACAAGTGAAAGATATTAAAGATGGCAGTATGAGCTACTTTACCTTGCCTCTTTCCGAGCGGGGTATAGATATCTTTAAAAATAGTCTTTCCGGATTATTGAATTATTCGGATGGTGGAAACACAACTCTTTCTGGTGTAATAACGGATGCAGGTCGTTTAGCAGTAACACTTGTGGTTGAGATTGATGGACAGAAGGTCGCATTGAATACGCATGAATACGAAATTGATTGGATGACGGATTTAGGTCGTGTGATTATGTGGCCAAATTTCGTTTCTGAGAAATGGAATAAATATTATCTGTATTCAGAATTTACGGCTGACGCAAAGCAACAATTTACCCCAATTTTTAGATGGGAGAATGAGCTAATTCGCAATATAGATGGTAAGTTTTTAACAGGGGATTATGAGCCTACTCCTGAAGAGGATAAGCAGGTCGATATTAAGCAACTAGTCAAATATATCCCTGGACAAAACGAGGATTGGCCAAAATATAATATTATTGGTGCTGACAAGCCATTAGCTGGTCTATCAGCAATGGTGAAAGACACGGGCAAGGATGTTCATGCAGGATTCTTGATGTTCCGCCCACAGGTTATCGAAGATCGGACTTCTTTTGATGTAAAAGGAACAGCAACCGTTGGTATCGACTTCGGAAGTAACAACACTTGCGTATATTACAATGTTGACAGCAGAGGAGCAATGCCTGTGCAGTTTGAAAATAACCGTACTGTTCTGGTTGGAAAAGAAAATAAAGACATGAGGGCAATTGCAGAAAACAATGAATTGTTGTTCTTCTCAAATTATCCATCAGAGAACGGTCAGATAAAATCTTGGCTTCATGAGCATGAAACTATGTTTGTTGAACATACCTTATCAGAGGAAATAGCAGGAGGAGTGCCTGTAAACCGTCCCAATGTCTTGGTTCGTGACATGGATCAATACGAGATAAAGACTCAGGCAGGCATACTTCACTACAACATGAAGTGGCTTGATAACGAGAAGGGATTACAGAAAAAACGTGCATTTTTAAAGTCTGTGTGGTTAAATGTCTGCGCTTTCCTCTATAAGAACAAGATGCGTCCAGAAGAGATTGAGTGGAGTTATCCTGGTTCCATGATGGAGGCAGACAGAACCGATCTGGAAAAGATTTTTGAGGAACTTTGCAAGATTACGCCTATTACTATAGGCAGGAAACCTGAACTGAATAAACCAGAAGGATTTACTGAGGCCGAGGCCGTATGTAGTTTTGCATTGTCTCAGGACTTTGGCTTGAACAAGGACAATATGTTCTTGGGTATAGACGTGGGTGGAAGCACCAGTGATATTTTGCTGCTGGCAAAAGATCCTACGAATGGCAACAACTCTTCTCTCTACCGTGAAAGTTCGGTAAGATTAGCAGCTGGTGTATTCTTCAACGCTGTCATTAAGTCTGAATCATTTAGACAAGCTCTAGTTAATTTCCATGAGGGTAAAAAGACTAGTGTGTATGTTGCAAATATTAAGGAAATCCTTTCTGAGCCACAGAAAGCTCCATATTATTTGAATAGCATATTCGACCAGTTGAAGAGTGAAAATGATTACGAAGAGTTTTATTCTTCCATTGATGCCAATGCCCGTTTTGTCTTTACAATACCGGCATATGTAACAGGTCTGTTACTATTCTATTCTGGAATGCTTATAGGCAAAGTTATCAAGACAGAACACATGGATCACATTAACCGTATTGACATCCTGTCATTCGGTAAAGGCGGACGACTATTCCACTGGTTACGCAGTTCAGCGGGTGGAAGAGCTACCAAGGAGTTCTATGCAAATTGTCTTAATGCTGGTGTTAATCTTGTCATAAATAAAACTCTTGATGTAAAGTATCGAGATGAGATTGAGGTTGACAACAAAGCAGAAGTAGCAAAGGGCTTGGTTGATCCTAAGGTCCTTATTAAAAAGAGTCCAAACTCGGATTCTGATATCTGTGGTGAGAATGGAGTGAAATTCACGATGCCTGATGGAACCCCAAAGCTGTTGCATACAGAAGATGAACTGACAGGTGATTATTTCGCTAACGAGATGAACAATTTCGATTTCTCCGAAGTTAAGAACTTTGAGGAATTCATGAACATCTTCATTGAGTTTGTCAGTCAGAAGACAAGACTTTATCCTAAAGCTGACGATGCTTTAAGAGATGAAATGGTTGATTTACCAAATCGCATAACAAGTTACATCTGCAATAATGATAATGAGTACAAAAAAGCCCGCAAGAATGAGGGAAATGGCTTCCATTACCATCAACCAATCATAATTGCAGAGGGGCTTTCGTTCTTGGAAACCTTAATAAGGAAAGCTTTTAATCAATAGGATGTACAAAAGATGAAGGCTCTTACACTATATGTAGACAAATGGTATATCATCGGTGCTGTATGTACCGATGGTGTGCCTCGTCTTATTAGACCTAAGACAGGCGAAGAGTGCTTCTGGCTTTATTTTTATGAAGACACTGCCAATGATGACATAGTCTATGGCAAAGACAATAAACAGCATTTCCATAATAATGAGAATCATTACTATGGTGATGTGTTTTCTCTTTTAACAGACAACAAGACTTCCTTCATCAGGTTTGGACGTAAGCAAAGTATTGAAAAGATATTTAAGGCTTCAGGAATTATTGATGAACTTAAATCTGCGTTGGGGGACGAGAAGACGAAGATTGAGACTTATATATCATTTGCAAGAGATATTTCAGATCAAGCAAGATATATATTTCGAAGAGATGTTTTAGAGCCTGAGAATTTTGAGATAAAGGAATTTGTTGCACGGATAGGTCATCTATCTTTAGAGCATGCTTTCCGTCATAATCTTTTTTCGGAAGAAGGTTATTATCTCCTTCTAAATGCTTGTAATGAGAATCTTATATACTCGCTATATGAGTATAAAGACAACTTATTGCTAAGGAAGGCAGAAAACTGTCTTGCTGGTATGGGTACCGACTTGAGAAGCCGTGCTATTCTTGAGAATGTTGTTAAAAGCATTAATCTCAGAAATCATTTTTTAAATACACAAAAGGAATTTGAGCAAGAATACCTTAGATTGTCTCAGTTCGTTGATGATTGGATTGTACGTTTGGGTAATGCCAAACCCGGAAGACCAGTTACGATTCCAAATGTGTCTTTTGCCAAAATCGGGAATACTTATCAAGCTACCATATTAAAAAAGGATATAGATGCAAGGACATCCGCTATAGTCGATGATATTATTCGTGAAATTGTTACTTTCGTACGTAATAGTGGTGTTACCAATGATAAAGTTCATGGCGTGTTGTTTCTTGGGAATACATTCTCTAATAGCCAGTTTTTGTCTGCGATAAAAGAGCAGTATACTCTTCCCAACGAGAAATATGTCCACTACAAAGCAAGTGATCTACCCAATATTGTTGCTGTTTATACGGTCATGGATTGTTCTCAGTTCTCTGTAGCAACTGAAATGAGCGAGAAGAAGGGGGAGGCTGAAATTGAAAGACAAAAATTAGCACAAGAAGAAGAGGATCGTAGGAGAAAAGCTGAAGAAGATAGAAAGAAAAAGGAAGAGGAGTATAGGGCTGCTCATGAAGCAGATCGTCGCTATGAAGAAGCGATGAGAAACGTGTATGATTTTGAAAAGAAACAAGATTATGCACAAATGGTTGAGTGGGCAGGAATTGCCCTGAATCACAAATCGGGTGATCAAGAAGCCCTCAAAAAGAAGAATGATGCTACTCGTTTGCTCTCTGAGCAAAAAGTTCGTGAAGAACAATATAGGAGCATTATTACACGTGCACAGGAAAACTTCAAGAATGGGCAATGGCAGGATGCCAAATCACAAAGTGAGGCAGCACTCAATCTTAAGCCAGAATCAGCTGAAGCAAAGAAGATATATAATCAATCAACAAAAAAAATAGAAGCGGCTGCAGAGATAGAGAAATATTTAACTCGTGCGGATTTATTCCTTGCCCAAAAGTCTTACGATGAAGCTCTAGGAGAACTCAAGAAGGTACAATCTTATGATCCTGAGAATGAAGAAGCATTAAATCGCATCAAAGAAATTGGTGAGATTCGCAAAGAACATGACGATAAAGTTTCCGCTCTTACTTCTCAATATGAATTGGCGAAGAAAACCGCTGATTTCAAGATGGCAATATCTGTTTGTGAACAGCTGGCAGATTTGGATAGCATCAATCAGAAAAAGTGGTCCAAGGAAGCTGAAAAACTTCGTTCTGAAGAGGAAAACTACCAAAAAGAACTAAAACGCTTCGAAGATTTAGTAGAAAAGGTTACAGGCGCATACTTTGATGAAAAGTGGGCTGACGTGATTCATTTCGCTGAAGATGCATTGCAAATAAAAGAAGATGAGAAATTGCGCCTAAGAATTGCAGAAGCGAACATAAAGCTCAAAGAAAAGGAAGAAAAGGAACAATATGAAAGTGGTGTTCATCGTGTTAATGAGTTACTGTTAGCTGAAGATTTTGAAGAGGCAGAAACTCTCATTAATCAACTTCAAAAGGATTTCGCTCAGCATAAAGATCAGATTAAGGAACTAAGGAAGAGGCTTATATCTCAACAGTTTAAGAGACCTAATAAAGAGCCAACTCAAAAATCTAAGAAATCTGACATAAAAAAGAAAGAAGCGATAAAAAGTGATGATTTCTTTGGCGATGGTGCAACACTAAAGTCCAAAAAATCTCCTCAAGGCGACGATTCTACTAAGCGTGGGAAAAAAGAACCTGTTAAGGTGAAACCTTCTGAGGATGATTTCTTCGGGAGTGATAGTACACCCAAGAATAAGCCTAATAAACAGACATCAAAAGCTAATCTGAAGAAGCCTGCTGTACCACCTAAAGATTCCTCTCCAAAAGGGTCATCAACTGGTATTGATTTCTTTGATTCATGATAAAAAATGAGGTTTGTCTTAAAAACACCTCTTTAAAAAAAGAATATACTTTTTTATTAATTTAAATTTAACTAATATGGCAGAAGGAGTTCAATTAAAGAAGAAGATTTGCCTGCGTCGTAAGGAGAAGCCGGCAGAGTTTACTTTTACGCAGTATCTTAAAGTGAAACTACTATGGAAGTCAAGTACAGATCTTGACTTGTGTATTTTCTACACCAAGAAGGACGGTGAAGCTGGAGGCGTTTTCTCTTCTATGTTCAGACAGAAGAAGTCTGACATGGGAGCACAAGACAAGTTCCCCTTCATGCTTCATACTGGCGATAAGCCGGAACCTGCTGAAGGTGGAGAATCCGTAGAGCAGATTAATGTGTTCAACCTTGATGAAATTGACACCGCTAACGTGGTGGTCCTTAATTATGGTAAAGCCATTGATGGAGAAGAGGTAAACTTCGCACAGGATTCTGGAAGAGTAGAAATTCAGAGCAGTGAAGGCGACTATTTCGAAGTTGATATCGACGCCTCAGAGATGGGACATGTTTATCATGTATGTTCTATTAAGAACAAGGATGGTGTAAATGCTGTGATGAACGAAGGTGTTGTTATGGATCTCGGAACAGCGTTTGATAAGATTCCTGGTTTCTCATTGATTTGTGAATAATTATAGATAGTCAAACCCAGTAATAATAAAACAGTTATGGCAGAAGTAACATTAAAAAAGAAAGTTACTCTTCGCAAGAAGAATGACTCTGTGGCTTTCAATTTTGCAGGAAAGCTCAAAGTGAAGTTGTTCTGGCAGTCAGATACCGACTTGGATCTCTGCCTGTTTTTCAAGAAAAAGGACGGTGAAGTCGGCGGCGTTTTTTCGAACGAGTATCGTTCAAAGAAAAGCGATCTTGGAGCTCTTGACAAGTTCCCCTACATGCTCCACATGGGAGACAACAAAGAACCAGCCCCCGGTGGTGAGGAAACTGAGCAAATCAACATTGCTAGTATGTCTGAAATTGACACCGCTTATATAGTTATTGTAAATTATGGTGCTGCCATTGAAGGAGAGGATGTAACCTATGCTGACGAAGGCGGCCGTGTAGAAGTTCAGAGCGACTCTGGTGATTATCTGGAGGTTCTCGCAGACTCTAAAGAAGAAGGACATGTTTACTGCGTTTGTTCAATTCACAACAATGGTGATGACTTCTCTTTGAAGAACGAGAGCCGTGTGATGGATTTGAGCACAGCCTTTGATGAAATCCCAGGATTCGCACTAATTTGCAATTAAGATATGGTTGAACTAAAGAAAAAGGTTACTTTGCGCACAAAGACAACAGAAGCTCCTGATGAAGTTCAGAAGCCGCAAGTTGCTTTGAAGAAAAAGCAGCCAGAGCCTGCTCCTGTTCCGCCTACTCCACCAACACCTATTAGAGGAGGCGAGTCTAATGGCAAGTGGAAAAAATATGCTGCTGTTCTAGCAGGATTGGCTGTTTTGGGTGGAGGTGGCTATTATTTGTCACAGCAGGGTAATGATACTGTTGACATGCAACCTGTCGCAGAAGTTGTAGAAGGACAAAAAACTGATGCAGCACCCACAGATGGGACGACATCTAACCAAGATGGTCAGAATCAGGGAAGTGAAGCTTCTGCAAGTGATGCTGTAAACGAATCTCCTGCTGGTGATGCTCCTTCAAATGCTGCTACTTCTGCTCCTGAGCAAAAGAATGAAGGTGTAGCCTCTACTGTAACAGGTGCGAAAGATTCAGCTCCAAAGGCAGATGCTCCTGCAAAAGGAACACCATCTAAAACTGTTGATCAATCTATGGCTGATAACACTTCCACTTCAACAAGTTCCAGTGCGTCTGGAACAATTGAGGAAGAGGCCAAAGAGGTTATTCGCGGAAAGTATGGTAATGGAGATGTCAGAAAGAGGAATCTTGGTGGAAGATATGCTGAGATTCAGAGCAAAGTTAATGAAATGTACAGAAATGGACAGGTCAACTAACTACTAATAGGTTCTATGGTCAGGTGGAGAAAAACCACCTGGCCATGGACAAATTATAAAAAATGATAATATCACTCATTATTGGCCTTTGCATTTGGTTTGTTGTTCCAATTTTGCTAGATGGCCATATAAAAGGAAAAAACAACAAGAAGGCAGTGAAGATGACTTGCAAAATCATCGGACTTGTCATTATCGTTTGGACGGTTATTAATTACATAAGATATAGTATATGAAAAGAATTGCGATGCTGTTTTGCTCTGCTCTGATTCTTGCTGGGTGTAATAATGCAGCCAAACCCACGCAGCAGGCTCATGAGAATAGTGAGTATCAGGAGCAGTTAATGCGTGATGGATGGACTTACGAAGAGTTGTCAGATTCTGAGCTTGGCGAAGAATATGGCATTAAACCCGTATTTGGAATACAAGACAACTATTTCGATATTACAATGGGAGAAGGATATAGTGTCGCAGTTAAGATTGTAGATGCGCAAAGTGACAAGTGCATCAGATATGCTGTTGTGCCAGAGAACTCGACGACAACAGTTACGCAGATTCCACAGGGTAGGTATTACCTGAAATTAGCCTATGGTAAGGATTGGATGGAGTTGCAAACCGATTCTGTTATTATTGGCAAATTTACAAGAAATGCATTCTACGAAAAAAGCCGAGAATATTATGATTTCGGGAAAAAGAATTCTATGCAGGAAATAAACTATGAGTTACGTATTAATGTACGTGAAGAAGCAGGAATGAATAACTTCGAAACTTCGCCAATAAGTGAGGAAGAGTTTCTGAAATAATATGTGAAGATGAGAAAGTTACTCCCATTAATAATGGTTTTGGTCTTTTGGAGCATTTTTCTTTGGGGCATGAATAACCCTATAGTTGGAGAGTGCGTAATTGCAATTACAATTGTCGGAGTCGTGCTTTTTATAATTTGGGGGGCAAAAGAGTTTCTTTGGGAAATACTTAAAAAATTGGGAAGGATTCAACAATAGATAAGAATATACCTTGAAATATGGAAAGTCTGGATAGGTTTATAAAAGCTCAGGAACATACTTTTTCTACAGCGTTATTGGAAGTTCAAAGCGGTAGAAAAGTTGGTCATTGGATCTGGTATACTTTCCCTCAAATGAAAGGCTTAGGTCATAGCGAAAAATCTAGATATTATGGTATCGAAGACGCAGCCGAAGCAAGATTTTATATTAATCATCCCCTTTTAGGTGCAAGACTTCGCGAAATAACACAAGAACTGCTGAATCTCCCCAGCTATTTAACAGCAGAAAAAGTATTTGGAAAGTTAGATGCTTTAAAAGTGCAGTCATCTATGACTTTATTTTATTGTGTCTCAAAAGAAGAACTGTTCGGTGAAGTTCTTAACCGATTCTATCATGGAGAAGTTGATAAATATACATGGTATAAACTCGAAAAGAATTATACTCTCTTATTGTCTCTATATAAGAATAACTGCGATGAATGTAACCAGATAATAGATTCATTAGGTTATTACGAAGCAAAAACGGTAGATGTCACTACTATACCCCTTTGTTTTGAAACTAATGGGCAATGGTATTTACTTGATGGTTTTGTCTTTGATGAAAACAATAATTTCAATGCACTGATAGCAGACTTGCAAACCGGACCTCCAGATGTTTTGGAGGTTGATGCTACTGCCATTCCTGATAATATAATAATTGAAGTATTGTCTGTTTTACAAAATAGGTTACAAAAGTATAAAAATATGAAAGCAATTAAACATTATGTCGGCCTAACCGATGCCCAGGTGCTCGAAAGCCGCAAGAAGCATGGTGGAAACCGATTGACACCGCCAGAGAAAGAATCTCTTTGGAAATTGTATTTTGAGAAGTTTGAAGATCCATTGATTGTAATATTAATGGTTATTGGCTTCTTCGCTATTGGTGTATCTTGTTACGAATATTGGGGATTAGGTGAAGACTTTACGGTATTCTTTGAGCCAATTGGAATCTTTGTTGCAATTCTATTGGCAACCGGTCTCGGATTCTATTTCGAGTTGAAAGCACAAAAAGAGTTTACCCTTCTGAATCAAGTAAACGATGAAGAGATTGTCCTAGCCATTCGAAATGGAAATGTCGTAGAAGTTCCCAAATGCGATATTGTTGTTGGTGACATCTTGGTACTTCAGACTGGTCAGGAGATTCCTGCTGATGCAAAACTATTGGAAGCCGTTAGCTTGAATGTTGATGAGTCATCCCTTACAGGTGAACCTGTTCATGCCAAGACTACCAATGAGGCAGAGTTTGATGCTGAAGCTACGTATCCTTGCAATCAGATATATCGTGGTACCCAGATTATGGAAGGTCATGGTTATGCCGAAGTAATAGCTGTCGGAGACAACACTGAAAACGGAAAAATCATGCAATCTCTTGTTGGTGCAGACTTTGATGACGAAGAAGAGGATGATGACGCATTGGAAGAGCTGGATGAGAAGCAGAAAAGGGCTGTCAAGCTACAAAGAAAGAATAAGGTGTCTAAGAAAGTTAAGACTCCGCTTAATGAGCAGCTGGACGGGCTCAGTGATCTCATCACGAATATCAGTTACGTATTTGCTGGCTTGATTATCGTTGGTAAACTGCTTGTCTATTTTGACTGGGCATTACCTGTATGGGCTTTGATCATTCCTACTGCTATTTTCTTCTGGCTTGTTATTAAGAAGTTTGAAGATTTCAGCAAATGGCAATGTATGACGACAATCGTTGTGTTCTTCGCCATATTTATAGGAGCAGTCATCGGACTACATAACTTGCTTTTACCAGAAGCAGAAATGTCTCATCTGATGGCATATTCTTTGGAAACAATTATGATTGCCGTAACATTGGTTGTTGTCGCTGTTCCTGAAGGATTACCTATGGCAGTGTCTCTTTCTCTTGCAAATTCTATGAGAAAGATGCTTAAGACGAATAATCTTGTTCGTAAGATGCATGCTTGTGAGACCATGGGTGCAACTACTGTTATTTGCACTGATAAGACAGGTACTCTTACTCAGAACCTGATGCAGGTAAAAGAAAGTGTTATTGATGAGGATGCTTTTGTTTTTGAAGCAATGGCTGTCAATTCTACTGCTTCTCTTGATTTCTCTGAGGGAAAGCCCCATGCCATCGGTAATCCAACGGAGGGAGCTCTTCTTCTTTGGCTCTATAACAAGAAACAGAGTTACCAAGAATTACGCGAAGCTACTAGCCGTATAGCTGAAGTCCCATTCTCAACAGAAAGGAAGTATATGGCAACAATGGTACAGTCTGGCGTAAAAGAAGGAAAGAAAGTACTTTATGTTAAAGGTGCTCCTGAAATAGTCATTGGATTGTGCAAGCACATGCCAGCGAACCATAGCAAGGAAGAATATGAGAAAACGCTTCTTGACTATCAGAAGAAAGCTATGAGAACCCTTGGCTTTGCATATCAGATCATTGAAGACGGTAAGACAGGCATTGAAAACGGAAAACTTGTTGCTGATGATTTAACCTTTATGGGTATCGTTGGCATTGAAGATCCAATTCGTGAGGACGTAAAGGATGCTGTCGAGAAATGTCTGCATGCGGGTATTGACGTTAAGATTGTAACTGGTGATACAATTGCAACGGCTCGTGAGATTGGTCGTCAAATCGGAATCTGGAAGGATTCATATACAGATCGCAACATAATTGACGGACGTACTTTTGCTTCATTATCAGAGAAGGAACTGTTAGAACGAGTTAATGACCTTAAGATTATTGCTCGTGCTCGTCCTATGGACAAGAAGAGGCTTGTTGAAGCATTGCAAGCAAAAGACCAAGTTGTTGCTGTAACAGGTGACGGAACTAATGATGCTCCGGCACTTAATGCTGCCCATGTTGGTCTGTCAATGGGTGCTGGTACCAGTGTTGCAAAGGAGGCCAGTGACATTACGATTATTGATAACTCATTTGCTAGTATTGCCCGTGCTGTAAAATGGGGACGTTCACTCTTCCAAAATATCCAGCGTTTCTTGCTTTTCCAGCTTACTGTCAACGTGGCTGCTTGTTTCTTGGTTCTTTGTGGTGCTTTTATGGGAACAGAATCACCATTGACAGTTACACAGATGTTGTGGGTGAATCTTATCATGGACACTTTCGCTGCATTTGCATTGTCTGCTCTGCCTCCAACTGACAGAGTAATGAATGACAAGCCAAGAGACAGAAAAGCCTTTATTCTGGATAAGTCAATGCTTGCAAATATCATTGGCGTTGGTGGCTTCTTCTTTGTATTATTACTTGGATTCCTCTATATTTTCCAGCACAGTGATATTCAGCAGCTCACAGATCTTGTATCATTATCACTTTCTGCAGAGAAGAATGCAGTGACACCATATGAGTTAACACTGCTCTTTACCATTTTTGTGATGACTCACTTCTGGTATATGTTCAATGCTAGAGCTTATAAGAGTGGCGGTAGTGGCTTGAATCTATCAGGCTGTGATGGTTTTATTACTATTACGATCATTATCTTGGTAGGTCAAATCCTAATTGTTCAGGCCCCGTTCCTCAATAGCTTCTTCAATGTAGTTCCTCTTAAGATGGTGGACTGGGCGATAATTATCATAGGTTCAGCATTAGTAATGATTATACGTGAATTGTTCGCATTAATAAAGAAAATTTAAAAAGTAAATTTATGAAAACATTAGATGAATTGAAAAAAGATTTGCTAGCTGATGGAATCATCGATGCTGGCGAGGTGAAAGAACTGGAAGAAGTCCTTTATGCCGATGGTGTGATTGACAAAGATGAGGCAGATTTCCTGTTCGAGTTAAACAATGCAGTTTCTGGCAAAGCAAATGCTCCTGAGTGGAAGGAATTCTTTGTAAAGGCTATCACCTCTTTCGTTCTTGATGATGAACAGTCCAATGGTGAGGTTGATGAAGATGAAGCCAAATATCTCTATGATCAGATTAAGGGCGATGGTCAGATTGATGACATTGAGAAGGCTCTGCTGGAGAACATCAAGGCTAAATCTAAGAACTTCCCTGCACTTCTTGCTGAGTTGTTGTAAGAATCATTGGGCGCATCAACTAGATGGTGCGCCCTTTTTTTATTTGCGAATCAAGAAATGAAGTATTTTTGTAACAAGATTATCAGTCTATTTATTGCGATTTCATTATTGTCTTGTGTTGGAAATCCTCAAGATAGTCCCCAAAGTATAGCGGATACATATGCACAATGTCTGTGTGATATGGATATAGAGGGACTTGTCTCATGTTATGAATATGGTGAAGAGGCATTATCTTTTATAGAAGGTTATAAGGATGATTTTTCATCAGGTAATCTCCAAAGAGTAATTGATGCTGCAAAGGAAAGCCAGTTGATGCCAGAAATAACCTATGAGATCGTTGAGGAACATATCAAAGATGATAAAGGTACTATTCGTATTAGATTTGATATGGAATTTGATGATGGTGAGGAAGTTCACAAAAAATCTGAATTCGAGACTATTTCCGTATACTGTCACGAAGGTCAATGGTGGATAGGAGAAGGCTATTCAAAGAAAGACAGAGAAATGGGTCGTAGAATGATGAATTTCTTCAATAAATTGAGGTGATAATACGGTATAAGTTGATTAATCAAAAGATTAAACATCTGTTGTTGCTGTTTCCGTTAATTTTGAATTCATGCAACATGTGCTCTCACTCAGTTCAAGAAGAAATGAGTGCAGAAGAGCAATATGACGAACAAGAAAATGGAGATATAATAAGCGAGAATAATACATCTCTTTCATTAATAGGTCTCCCTGTAATCTCTGATACCATTTCGTCGGAGATATTTGTACGAATCTGCTATACATTGTCTTATAATAAAGAAACTCGCCAGCCTAACTGGGTAATGTGGGAATTGACTAACGATCATGTGATGAAACGAAAGGATGATGTATGGAATGAATACAGAGAGGATTACGAAATTGAAGAAAAAAAACGAGCTCTTCTGACTGATTATGCTTCTTCTGGATATGATCGTGGACACATGTGCCCTGGAGGTGACTGTAATTGGAATGATGAGGGGAGGGATGAAACTTTTCTTTTATCAAACATGTGTCCTCAAAATCCAAATCTGAATCGTGGGGATTGGAAAGAAATTGAAATAGCATGTAGAAAATGGGCGCAAAAATATGGAAGTATCTATGTTGTTTGTGGCCCAATATTCTTCAAAAGTCAAAAGCATGAGAGGATTGGTCCGAACAAAATCCCTGTACCAGAAGCTTTCTTTAAAGTTGTACTTTGCCCAGACTCTATAAGCCCGAAAGGTATAGGCTTTATCTGTAGGAATACAGACGGTAATAGGAAAAAAGATTTCTATGTAAACTCTATTAGACAAGTAGAAAGAGTAACAGGATACAAATTCTTTACTTTCCTTGATGATTCCATAAAGAATATTACGTTTGACATGGGTGATATTAATGACTGGTAGGAATGTATGTAATAGACGAAATCGTTTTTATATTCAAACTGTAAATATATGCCTGATAGATTATCAATAACAAACATCGCTTCAAATGTGGCGTATTTTATATTTGCTGCTGTTATCGCAGTCATACTTTATTTTGTAGGTGTATTGTTGTCTATATATTCACTTCAATATATGACATTGCCTAGCACATCATTTACAGCCATTGGTTATGTTGGAAACTCTGGAATTAGTTTTTTTTTGTTGAAATTATTAGACCATGTCTTCCGGGTATTATTATTGGCTGTCGTATTTTCAATTCCTGCAAGTTTAGTCTTCGGTCTTTTTAAGCAAGTTAGCAACGATTTACTATCAAAAGTTCTGCAAATAGGATCTGGTCTATTGTTCACATTTAGTATATTGATGAATTATACCAATAAGGAGAATTATTCTGCTGAAGAGATGCCAATGATAGACACAATACTTCTACTGGTGCTTTTTCTTTTATTTCTTTTTTTGATTTTTCGAAGTGAAAATATAAACAATAAGCGAACTGCGATTTTCGCTTCTGGAGGTGCTGCTCTTGCTATGATCGCTTGCCTAATAATTCAGGTAATAGCACTTGCCGTTGCTGTGTATGCACATGTTATTTCGTCTGTATTGGATAAATGGATGTACGTCGACATGACGGCTGGCTCAGAGTGGAGCATCCTTCATATACTCATATCGCTTTTTAGCCATTTCCATAACATTTTATTTTTTGGAGGAGTTGCCCTGGTAGGTTTATATTTTTGTTATAGAGTAATTTTGTTTTTTGTACCAGAAACAATGGCAGCTAGGTTTTTACAATCTGCAATATCTCTTTGGAGTTTGGAATTTCTTCTTTATGCAGTTACAGATGAAAAGAGTATGAAAGGTGCAATGTTTGATACATTTGATTTTGGTATTTTGATAGGGCTGTTCGCATTAATCTCTGTAGCAGCTTTGTTCGGATTGTTCGTATCACATAATGATTAAAGATATATCCAATAGATGAAATACATTCCATTATACCTTGCAACAGTTTTAGTGCTTTGCTTGGCGCCTATGCCATACGGTTATTATACCCTCGTCAGAATATTGGCAACGGTGGTGTTTGGCTTATATGCATATAAATGCTATCAGGCTAAAAAGGAGGGGATGACCTGGGGCTTTGTGACATTGGTATTGCTGTTTCAGCCTTTTGCCAAGGTGGGGCTTGGAAGAACTTTATGGAATGTTATTGATGTGATTGTAGCCATAGGACTGATTGCTCTTTTCTTTTGGGAATGGAATGAACGTAAGAAAATTGAGAAGGGCAATTCTCCAATTAATCCTAATGGTCCGATAAAGATAGAGAATGTCAAAGATAATAAGATAGAGTTTAAGCTTGAAGGTAAATTGGCTCCCAAAGAACTGATCTATGTGGCCAGCGAAGAAGACAAGGAGCTGGCAGATCTGTTTGAATCCAAGCCAGAGGTGTTTAATGGGTGGGGGCAGATGATGGGGTTCCACATCGTTTATCTGCCACTGTTGATGAAGCGGCTTGCAAACAAGGAGGTGCTCCGCTATCGTGCTCCTTATCTATCTGAAACAGAGATTACATCAACAACGATTGGAAATGATTTCATGCTGCAATATCTGGAGCATCCTGGCGAAAGGGGACGAATTAGGCACGGATTTATACGCACAGAGGATATCCGAAGGGGTGGTGATGGGAAAGATAAAGCCATCAACCGTTTCTATCCGCTATCTTCTAATAACGGTGAGCCTATAGCAGATCAGCTGCATCGGATTGGCAAGCAGATTTTTGAGGAGAAGAGCTTACAAGAACGCAGGCTTGAAAGCGATGGCAGTTGTGATGATTATGGGGATTCTGGAGATAGTGGAGCAGATGATCACTTCAATTCTCAGATAGAAGAAGAGAATACTGAGGACTTGATAGAAGAGGTAAAGGAGCGGATTGCCAAATTAAGACAAAGGGGCATATCGCAATATATTCTGGAGCAATTGATTCATCCTGATGACAGATTGAGCAGAATGGTGATAACGAAGGATTATAGAATTGTGTTGCCTGAATACAACAATTTGGAAATCAAGATGGAGCCTATTGTCAAGGCGGTGTATCTGCTGTTCTTAAATCATCCTGAGGGAATATTGTTTAAGGACCTGCCTGACTATCGTGAGGAATTGACAAAGATTTATATGAGATTGAAGCCTTCAGGTCTTTCTGAAAGGGCTTTGCAGAGTATTGAGGATGTAACTAATCCGCTGCTTAACTCCATCAATGAGAAGTGTGCAAGAATTCGTGGGGCTTTCGTAGGGCAGTTTGATGACCATATGGCCAGACATTATTATATTGATGGCTTGCGTGGCAAGGTCAAGAAAATATCTCTATCTCGGGAGCTTGTAGTTTGGAATCCCTGAGTGAAAGGTAGAATACTCGAAAAAGTCCAAAAATATTTGGAAGTTTGCGCACTTAATCGTATCTTTGCATCCATTATATGGAAAAGATACAAAATACAGAAGGAATTGATATAGAGATCGGCTTACAAGAGGAGAGGCTCAGCCTAATGGTGTCTGAATCTCCTACTAGAGACTTGGATGTTTTGCTTGAGGATCTGAATTCCACGCATGGGTCTGCTTTTATCAGTCTGTTGAAAGAGATAGCCAGTCATCCTTCTTTCAGTATCGTAAAAGGCGAGATAAGTATTTACAGCACAGGTGGAGAAAAAGGTGCAGACTATTTGAATCTTCTGTATGCAGCACGTAAAGCTGTAGAACTCGGTTATCAAGTGTTTATTCTGCCAAATCCCAAAGGATTCAGAACAGCAGATTTTATCTTTGAACGAAAGGGTGTTTACAGAATGTATGATCTAAAGACCATACAGGGTAGGAATTCTGTAGATTCACGCTTTGCGGATTCTATTGGTCAAACTAATCGCGTCATTCTCAACATTTTATCCAATTACGAACCACGTCCTTTGGCAAAAAGTATTAAACGCTACTTTGAAAGAAACGCTGATGCTGTTGAGGTGTTAATAATGAAAGGTAGAAAGACAATTTCTGTGATTCGTGAAGAAACTATAAGTCCGTCATTCATGAAATATTTTATGATAAAGTACACAAAATAAGAAAGCCACCCAAAAGGATGACTTTCAAAATGGGCAGTATCGATAAGGCCTTACCCCACGCGGGATTCTACCCGGATAGTCATTTCTGACGTTGCAAAGGTAAGCAAAATTTCGATATCTTCCAAATATTATTGCGTTTTTCTGCTGAAAAAGCAAATTAGTTCGCATAAAAACACTCCTTGAAGTGATGTTTGAGGATGAGATAAAGGGAATACGAGGACATCCGATGACAGAAAACCGCCGCAAGGCTTGCGAAGGTTTGGAGGTATGGAGAATAATTTGTAATTTTGCAGCAAATTATTTGAAGTATGGGAGATAACGATAATTTCAATTTGCCGCTTCTGGAATTTCCCGAAGTCAGGGACCAGATGCAGGGCATCATCAAAGTGGTGGGTGTTGGAGGTGGTGGCTGCAACGCTGTTAATAATATGTATAAGGAGGGCGTGGACGGTGTGACTTACGCTGTGTGCAATACAGACAGCCAGTCGTTGTCGCGCTCGCCAGTGCCTGTAAAGATACAGCTTGGTGAAGGCTTGGGTGCTGGGGGCGATCCTGAAAAGGGTAAGAATGAAGCCGTGAATACTATAGACACAATTCAGAAACTGCTTGCTGACGGCACAAAGATGGCGTTCGTGACTGCCGGTATGGGTGGTGGCACGGGTACTGGTGCTGCACCTGTAGTGGCTGGTGTGGCAAAGGAGATGGGTATCCTGACGGTCGGTGTGGTGACAATCCCTTTCTCCTTTGAGAAGAAACGCAAGATCGTCAAGGCTCTGAAGGGTGTGGAGGAGATGCGTAAGAATGTGGATGCGCTGCTGATAGTGAACAATGAACGTCTCTGCGATGTATATTCTGATGCAGAGATTCCCTTGAAGGAGGCTTTTCTGCGGGCAGACAATATTCTGATGGATGCCGTGAAGGGTATCTCGGAACTGATCACCTTGCCTAGCGACGGGGGGATTAAGAGTGACTTCCGCGATGTGGAAACGACGATGAAGAACGGCGGTGGTGCCATCATGGCCATGGGGCGCGCCAGCGGGGAGCATCGTGTGGCAAGCG
>Ga0310694_10001673_pt1 | contig 24471 bp, 21 predicted proteins | sample 174DNAGHGhighgp2_FD_203884 | JGI IMG/M metagenome (GOLD analysis project Ga0310694, IMG submission 203884) | Sheep rumen microbial communities from Palmerston North, Manawatu-Wanganui, New Zealand - 1742 DNA GHGhigh gp2 (v2) (version 2) | ecosystem: Host-associated > Mammals > Digestive system...
GCCGTTGCGCGTGGTGGTAAACGCAATAAACCGTCCGTCGGGCGACCACGTCGGGTCCTCGTTAGAGCCGGCGTCCGTTGTCAAACGGCGCAGTTGCGTACCCGTTAAATCAACCAGGAAAATATCCATCGGATGATACGGGGCTTCGCGTCCGGAAAACACAATCCACTCGCCGGTCGGCGACCATTGGGGGCTATCCGACCAGTTGAAATTTTTAGTCAGTGCTCGTGTTTGTCCGGTGGCCAGTTCCATCACATAAATTTGCGGATTGCCCGCCCGGTTAGACACGAATGTAATGTATTTCCCGTCGGGCGAATAAGACGGCGAGCCGTCCACCGACGCTTTATTGGTAATGCGTTGTTTTTGGTGGGTTTCCAAATTGTAAATGTAAATGCTTGGGTTGGCACCGCCGGAGGATGTAAACACGAGCGCTTTTCCGTCGGGAGATACCCCGCCGATTAAAGACAAACCGCCGCGGATAATCACGGGTGCGATTTTGCCCGCTTTTAAGTCAATGGCAAAAATATCCGGGTTACGGTATTTGTAGGTGGTGTAATAAATGCGTCCGTCTTTAGACCAACGCGGCAGCAGTGCGATGCTTTTGTCGCTCGTGAGTTTTTGCAAATTTTCGCCGTCGTAATCTACCATGTAAATTTCTTTGTGTTTGGTAGCGTTGTTAGCAAACGCAATTTTCGTATCGGCAATACCGCGTTTGCCTGTTAAGGCGTTAATAATTTGGTCGGCCGCGATGTGCGATAAGCGGCGCAAACTCGTTTTCGTGCCCTTAAACGCTTTGGAAAAAACAGCGGTACGGGTGGATAAATCATAGACGTAAATTTTAATCGTGTAGTATGGCTCGGCATACGTAATATCGCCTACCAGTAAATAACTGGCTTGGGCGCGTGCCCAGCCGGTCATGGTTTGGCTGAGTTTTTTAGCATTGAATTCGGGGCCGTTCTCGTTAATGTCAAAATAGCGTGCGAAAAGTAAATCGGCGCGCAACGTTTCGCGCACCAGTTCGGCCGCGCTGTTACTTTGGGAGTCAGCCGTGAACGGCGGTAAACCAATGGCGGGCAAGTGTTTATTGCCCACCGACGTAATACCGATATATACATCGGTCTTAGGCGCGCTAAACACCGGCGCGCACAAACATAAACTGACGGTTACAAAAACCGCAAATAAAAGTATTTTTTTCATGTAGATTTCCCGGCGTTATTTTAATTTAGCCAGTTCTGCTTTGGCTTGCGCGGCTTCCGGCGAAGACGCATATTGCCGCACGATAGAATTAAAGTATTTTTTGGCTTCGTCTTTTTTGCCCAGCGGAATAATACTGCGAGCATATTTCAAGCGGGCCGACGGTACCAGTTTGCTTTTCGGAAATTGTTGTAACAAGGTGGCATACGCCACGGCGGCTGATTTATTTTTGCCTTGCGCGCTATACGCATCGCCCATATACATATACGCTTCTTCTACGTTTTCGCCGTTTGGGTATTGGGTAATATATAATTTGAAACCCAACGCGGCCGGCTCGTAAGCCGATTTATCTAAGTGCGATTTTGCCTCGGCAAATAAATCGGAAGGCAGCACGGCTTGTTGTTTTTCCGGTTCGGCAGGACGTGCCACCGAGGCCGCCAAATCGTCTAATTTCGTGGAAAATTTGGAGAGTTGCTCGTCCACCTGCGACAAGTTCTCATTAGATACGGATAAATTTTGGTTTAACTCGTCCATTTTCCCGGCCAGTTCGGCTTGGTTGGCTTGCATTTGGACGATGGTGCGGTTGAGTTCTTGCAACTGCAATTTCAGGGTACTGATATCGTTTTGGCTAGCGATACAGCCGGACAGCAAAAAGCCCGAACCGGCCATAAAAATAATTTTTGTAAAGTTTTTCATGCGTTCGGGCTCCTTGCCAAAACTGCTTATCTGACGCTTAAGAGCGTATCTGCGCGGCGGTTTTTCGCCCAGCAGGTTTGAGTGGCTTCCGTGCAGACGGGTTTTTCTTCCCCGTAGGAAACCGTTTCAATGTTTGCGGCGGGAATCCCTAAGCGCACATAGTTGGCTTTGAGTTCTTCGGCGCGTTTTTGGCCCAAGGCGATGTTGTAAGAGGTGGTGCCTCTGTCATCGCAGTTGCCTTCCACGGTTACTTTGTAGGACGCTAACGACGCGGCCGATTTAATGGCTTGTGCGTTGGCTTCTACAATTTTGCGGGCATCGGCGGTCAAGGTGGCTTTGTCTAACGCAAAATATACCGCACCCAAGGCAACTTCTTGCGCCGGGATGGTTACGTTTTCTTCCACAACGGCTTCTTCCAATGTCATTTCTACACCGGGGTTAGTACCGGCGGTCAAGTCAGCATTGGCATCGTCTTTGACGTTCTTTTTGCAGGCGGTCAAGGCGGCGGCCAAGGCGAAAACTAAAACTACGCTAAGTAATTTTTTCATGTGCTTCTCCATTTTAGATTTGTATTTCTACAATACTAATCATACTAACTTTTTAGTGTGCGGGTCAACGCGTACGGAAAATTTGTTGCCCCGTTAATTGGGTTAGTTTTTGTTACATAATATAATCTCGTCCGCCCGAATAAGTTTGATTAGGTGTGGCGTGAAATAATTTTTGGCAATAATCTCCCGCATTACCTTGAAATGTGGGAATCGCTTCGAAACACAGCAAAGTATCTACCGGAGTGTAATAGGTGCTTATGTTATATTTGAAACCACCTCCTTCATATTTTCCGTTGGTTCGGTGTATCATTAAAATATCTCCGTTAGAGTCTTTGTATAAACTTAATTTCCACTCTCCGTTAGAATAAGACGATTTATAAGCGACAGATTCCGGCGTAACGGAAGGCCAAGGTATGTCTATGGCTAATTCGTCTAGCACCGGGGCGTAGTAGCCGTTAGCCAAATGATAGGCCTTTTGGGCCAAATACACCGATTTCAGTAAAGTGAGTGCTTCGGTAGCGCGCGATTTTTCTACGGCTTTATTGTATTGCGGCAACGCCACCGCCGCCAATATGCCGATGATGAGCACGACGACCAGTAATTCAATAAGGGTAAATCCGTTGCTGTTGTAGGTCGGGTGTAAACCCGACGTAAAATTAGGTGTCATCCCCAAGAGTTTCTGTTGGGGATCTTCCACTTTCTGCATAAAACAAGGTTGTTTTTCCTCATTAAATAACGGCATCGGATGAGGAAGATCCCGTGCAACAACCTCACGGGATGACAGAATGATAGTAACGGCTTTATTTTCTTTTTGCATAAAGGTTTTTCTCCTTTTTTGGTTTTTTTCCTGCTACAAACATTATCGTTTTTTTTTTTGATGTGTCAACCCCCTTGCCGGGGGGCAGACAGATTGTCCGCAAACTTTCACTTACTTGCAGCCACACTGTTTTTGTTATGTTGCTTTCTTACATAACAAGTGCTCGCCGGGACGGGCGTGAGGCCTAAAACCTCTGTTCGCGGTTGGCGCGACGTTTAAGCCATAGGGTTTTATAGACGGTGCTTTTGTTAAAATCCGACGAGAATAAAGCGTATTTTAATCGCACAAACCAAGGCAAGAACGCACGTAAGCACGCGCGATATAAAAAATCCACCCGCGTTTAGGCGGGCGGAAAATGAAGAAAAGCCGCTTATTTTTTAATCGCGCAAATCTCCCTCTTGCCGCCACGGATACCAGTAGGTATCTTCGGGCAGTTGGGCTTTGTTGCGGTTTTTGGCGCCGCATAAAATGGTAAAACGCAGGGCAAAGGACAAGTTATCGTTGCGGTGGCGCAAGGTAAAATCAAGCCGCGCATCGTGAAAATCATACACGAGCCGCGCCAGTTTGTTAAACCCGACGACGCTTCCGCGGAAAAACGAGGCATCAATACCTAAATCTAATTTCCATTTTTGGCTCGTCGGGCGCAAGCCCAGCGAGGTGGTAACGGTGTAGCGGTCCGCGTTGGTGGTGTAATGCGAGCCGGGGTCGGTGTAATCGGCAAAGTTATTAAGCCCAAGGCCGAGCACTTGCCCTTTGATATTAAAATTAGACTGGGCAATAAAGTTCATATTCTTTTTAATTAAATCGTACCGGTCTTGAATGAAAAAGTTGACAACGCCGTCGGGCGAATTATACCCCCACTCGGCCAAAAACGGCTCCACGCGCTCTTTTAAGTGTTCCCAGGTAATTTCCCGCCCGAAGCCGTTGGTTAAATCGTACGTGTAATCGGCGAGGTTAAACCCCGCGCCCAATTTGACGTGCGTGTGAAATGTGGGGCGGTAATAGTGATTGACATACAAGCGGTTTCTTTCAATGCCTTTATCCGGCGAAGACGTATCCGAGGAAATCGTGCCGGTGGAGAGGCGTTTAGTCAGTTGGTAGCCAAAATCGGTCGTGCCCAACACGGAGCGTGTTTGCAAATTGACGTCCGTTCCTACGCGGCCGACCCAGGCGTCTTTATCGTGGTAGTTCGTATCGGCAAATGTAATTTTTTGGTCGTAAAATACGGCAGGTAGTAACGTAAAATGCCCCATCCGCAGCGACTTTTCCGCCGTCCACCGCGCGTGGCCTTGGCGTTGGTAGGGGCCTTCCTCGTTGGGGCGGTTATTTTGATATTGCAGTTCGGACGTGTTATTAAAATCTACTTCAAAGCGGTGGGAGAGTTTTAACAGCGGGTCGTTGACGGGTAAGACCATATATTTAATTTCCGGCAATGTGCGTTTTTCAGCCATAAATTCGTTTTTGTTCCAAGCGAAAATATCTTTTTCTTCATATGATACACGTAGCGTCGTGCGGCGTGTTTGGCGCGAAACAGAGAGGTTTGTTTCTTGGTCGGGCATGAAGATATACGGGTTGTTGCGGAAGAACGAATCGTTGAAGTACGGGTCGGACACTTGGCGAAACTGCGTTTGTAACTGATACAAAGCACCGGAGTCGTTATTAAAATGGTCGGACGAGTCGTACATTTCCCACCAGTAGCCGCCTTTTAAGCCCCAACGTTTTTTGTCGGCCAGTTGCAATTCTTCGGCGTTATGGTCATAAATATAATAATACTCCGCACTGCCGCGAAGCGTAGGCGACGTTACCGCCGTCAGCCCCGCGCCTAACCCGAGGCCGGACTTCGTATAATAATCTAAATTTAACACCGGGCGCAAGCTGAGCACCGGCTTAAATACCGACGACGTTAATACCCCAAACCCCACGTGATTACTTTGGGTAAAATCAACGTAGGTTGTCCACGGTTTTTGCGAATCTAACGAGCGCCAAAACACCGGTAAATACAAAAGCGGCACGCCGTCCACCCGCATCAGCGCGTTCGTGCCGAACACGCGCTTTTGCGGCGAAACGGTTAATTTACCGACGGAAAGAGTATAATGCGGGTCCTCGCAATTGCAACAGGTTACTTCGGCGTTGCGCAAAATTTGCCTGCCGTTTTTAGACGAAATTTCTTTCGCTCCCAAAATGCGCAAGGGGGGATATTCCGTCGTGATATTATCGGCTTTGAAATCTTTGGTTGTGTAATTGCCCGAGATATTTTCGCCGCGTACTACACCGCCTTGGCCGTCTTTTAATGTAACCGGCCCGACGGAGGTGAAAGTTGTGTTTTCGTGGTCGTAGGTTAAATTTTCGCCGGTAACGGTGCGCTTTTTGCCGTCCGGTGTTTTTTGAATAATCGTTACGTTTCCGGTTAAATTGACTTTTTTGGAATAGGGCTCTACGGTGGCGTTGTCGGCGGTAAAATAGATAAACCCGTCGCTATCGGGAGCGGGCAGTGTGCGCTCTTGCGCCGCCGCTAATACGGGCGCGCCAACCACAAGCAAACACAGTATTTTGCAAACAGTTTTTATCATTGGTGGGAATTTTTCGCGTGGTGCATAGCGTACAGCGCCGCGCCTACGCCTCCGATATGGGGATTTTTGGAAACGAGTAATTTTAACGCACGAAACGGGGTTTTGAACGGCTGAGCGTCTAACACCCGTTGCAACGCGGGCATAAAGTACGGCGCGGCGCCCGATACACCGCCTGTAAGTACCACGGTATCAATATCTAAAATCAATACTAAATTGGCAAGGCCGATACCTAAATAACGCCCGGTATCTTCCCAAATTTTAAGGGCGACGGGGCAGCCGTTTTTGGCCGCTTGAAAAACGGGCTCTATCTTAAAATCTTCTGACGCGCCAACGAGTTTGGCCAGTTCACTTTGCGGATGTTCTTTTACGGCGTGTTGTACGCGGCGTTTAATGCCGATAGTTCCTACAAATGCTTCTAAACAACCCCGCATACCGCAACCGCACAACGGGCCGGAAACGGGGTCGGCAATTTTCATGTGGCCGATTTCGCCCGCCGTGCCGTTGGACCCTTGGTACAATTCGCGGTTGATGATCAGTCCGCCGCCTACGCCGGTGCCCAACGTAACGACGAGGACGTTTGTTCCTTGGTGGTGCAAATCGGTTTCATATACGCCCCAGGCAGCGAGTGTAGCGTCGTTGGCTACGCGCGGCAAAATACCTGTTTTGGCGTAGAGTTGCTCGGCTAACGGCCAGTCGGTCACGCCCGTAAATTTCAAATTGGGGTTATAGCGCAAAATGCCTTTTTGGTTATCCACATCTCCCGGTGCGCCGACGGCTACGGCAATCGGTTGGGAGGGATAATCTTGTTTGAGACTGTTGATATAGTCCGCCAGTTGGTCAATAAATTCGTTGGCCCCTTGCGAATAATCGGTCTCTATTTTTTCGGTGCGTAAAATTTCGCCTTTTTCGTTTAATACAAAAAATTTAACAAATGTTCCGCCAATGTCAATTCCTACACCTATCATATTACCCCTCCTTGCTCTTCGGGTGTGCTTGCTGATAAACACTTTTTAACCGCTCCACCGAAACGTGCGTATAAACTTGCGTGGCGGCTAAACTTTTATGTCCGAGCATTTCTTGCAAACTGCGTAAATCACACCCGTTATTAAGTAAATGCGTCGCAAACGAGTGCCGCAAACTGTGGGGGGTTACCTTGCGTACCAACTGTGCACTGATAGCGGTATTTTTGAAAATGTACGCCAGCCCGTCGCCGGTTAAAGGTTGCCCATGGCTGTTCAAAAAAAGCGCCTCTTGCGGTTGCGGGTTTTTTCGGCAAGCGAGATAATCTTTTAAGGCCGCCAGTGCTTCGTCCGTTACGGGAACAAGCCGTTCTTTGGCCCCTTTTCCGAACACTTTGACAACCCCGTTAAAGAAATCTACATCTGCAATTTTAAGCCCCGTTACTTCGCTACGGCGTAGGCCGCTGGAGTACATTAGTTCAAATAAAGCGCGGTCACGCGGGGCCATTTTCGTATGAGCGGCGGTGTTTAGGAGTTGTTCGGTTTCGCAAACGGTTAAAAATTTCGGCAGTATTTTTTGGCGTTTGGGCGCGGGCAACAATTTGAACGGGTTTTGTAACAGTTCGCCTTGATTAAGCAAATACGCCGCAAAACTGCGAAGCGACGCAATTTTGCGTAAAATAGTATTACGGGCCGGATTATGTTGGGTTTGCAGGGCGGCTAAAAACGAGCGGATGTTGGCGGACGTAAAATCTTTGACACGGGTTAGGTTGCGTTTTTGGCAAAAGTCCAAAAACTCCTCTAAATCCGTGCGGTAACTTTTAACCGTCAGCGGCGAGAAGTTTTTATTTTGCAAGTGCAGTAAAAACGCATCTACCCATTCTTCCACGTACAAACTCCGTTTAATTGGCTTTTTGTTTGGCTGCGTGTGCGGCCTTGATTTGGGCGATTTCTTCCGGTGTTACTTGCACGATTGTTTTGCACTTAGGATAACCCGAACAGCCCAAAAATTCCCCGCGTTTTGACGAGCGCAACACAAACGGTTTGCCGCATTTTTCGCATTTGCGCTCGGTAACAATCGGTCCGGTAGAGGCCACTTTGTTGCCGTTGGCATCCACCGAGTACGTATTTTTGCACTTAGGATAGGCCGAACACGCTAAAAATTTACCGCGACGCCCGGTGCGAAGTACCATGGGAGATCCGCATTTGTCGCACACTTCGTCTGTTTGCTGCGGGGCGACTTTTTCGCCGGAACTGGAGAGGTTTATTTTACCTTTGCACGTTTCATCACTGCAGACCAGATATTCCCCAAAGCGGCTTCGTTTTTTAAGCATAAATTTGCCGCAAAGCGGGCATTTTTCGTCAGTTTGTTGGGCGGCGGGACGTTGCATTCCTTTGTCGGCTTCTTCCAAGTCGCGCTTGAAACTGGTGTAAAAACCGTCTAATAATTCCACCCATTTTTGCGCCCCTTCAGCCACTCGGTCTAACTTTTCTTCTACACCCGCGGTGTAGGACAAGTCCATAATTTCTTTGAAAAATCCTTTCAAACTTTCCGTAACCGTAATGCCCAAATCGGTTGCCACCAGTTTATTGGTTTTGGGTTGGCGGGCAATATATTTGCGGTCTAAAATGGTTTTAATCGTCGGCGCATACGTAGACGGACGCCCAATGCCGTGCTTTTCAAGCGTTTTAATTAAACTGGCTTCGTTATAGCAAGGCGGCGGCGTTGTTTTGTGCGCTTTGGAATTGATATCCAATACGATCAGTTGGTCCCCTTCTTCCAGTGCCGGAAGCAACGCGCTTTGGCTATCTTCGTTAATTTCTTCTTCATCCTGATCTTTGTAGATAGATAAATAACCCGGGAATTTAACCGTGCGCCCGTTAGCACGTAATAAACAGGTTTTTTCGTCTCCGGCGGCAATATCTACGGCGACGGTGTTGAAAACGGCATCTGCCATTTGGCTGGCTACAAAGCGCAACCAAATTAACTCGTAGAGTTTATATTGGTCGGCCGTTAAAAACGGTTTCATATTTTGCGGCGTACGGCGCACGTCGGTCGGGTGGATAGATTCGTGCGCTTCTTGCGCACCCATTACTTTGCTTTTATAGACGGGTTGTTTGGCCGGAACAAATTGCGGACCATATTTCTCGCCGATAAATTTTTTCGTCTGTTCCTGTAACAGTTTAGACACGTTAAACGAGTCCGTACGCATATACGTAATTAACCCGATGGTTTGCCCCTCTACTTCAATACCTTCGTAGAGAGTTTGGGCGGTCATCATCGTTTTTTGCGAAGAAAAACCTAGTTTATTGTATGCGTCTTGTTGTAAGGAGCTGGTAATAAAAGGCGGTTTTGGTTTTTGTTTAACTTCCTTTTTTTCTACCTTGACAACCTTATTAGGCCCTTTGCGTAAAATTTCGTTAATCGGGGCGAGTTTGGCTTCATTGTCAAAAACGGTATTTTTAACTTTGTAATCTTCGGCAAACAAGTGATAGGTGGTGGTTTGTTCCACATTTTTACCTTGCCATTTCGTAACGCGCGCCCAAAATTTGGGGGCGGTTTGCGGTTTTTCAAATTGCGCGCCGATGGTCCAATAATCTTGTTCCTTAAACTCGGCAATTTCTTTGGCGCGTTCGGTCAGTAGCCGCACCGCTACCGATTGCACCCGTCCGGCGGATAAGCCGCGGGTAATTTTTTTCCACAAGAGGGGGGAAAGTTTATACCCCACAATGCGGTCTAAAATGCGACGCGCTTGTTGGGCATTGACGAGGTTTTCGTCAATTTTGCGCGCGTGTGAAAACGATTCTTTAATGGCGGCGGGTGTAATTTCGTGAAAGAAAATACGTTGGTAACGTTCTTTGGGCAGTTTGAGCAGTTCTACCAAGTGCCACGCGATGGCTTCCCCCTCGCGGTCAGGGTCGGTAGCCAGGTAAATTTCCGGCGCGTTTTTGGCAACCGTAGTAAGTTCACCAATCAGCCGTTTAGCGCGGTCCACCGGGCGGTATGTGGGGGTAAAACCATGGTCAATATCCACGCCCATATCGTGCTCGGGCAAATCGCGCACGTGCCCGAACGAACTGCGTACAATAAAATCACTGCCTAAAATTTTACTAATTGTTTTTTGTTTGGTGGGAGACTCCACAATAACCAGTTTTTTCCCTTTCAAATTAGTTGCCATAATTCACTTCCTCTTAAAATTTACTCTTGCTGTATAAGCCGTTTTCACAGGCCAAAAATCCTTGTACTTCCAGTTCAAACAAGATGCCCGCGGTTTCGGGCACGTCTGCTTGTAATGCTTCGGCCACTTGGTCTAAACTGCACGAGCCCGTGCCGATAATATCCATCACTTGTTTAGCGCGCGGGGCCAATGTTTCCTGCGGTTTAACCGGGGTATCGGCGGCGTGTTCAAAAAACCGCGCGTCTAAGCCAAAGCGGGACTCTTGTGGTATATAGTCTAGTATATCTGCGACGGAAGTTACAACCCCCGCCCCTTGGCGAATGAGGTTATTGGGGCCGCCCGATTGCGGGCTGTCTATCGGCCCGGGGACGGCTAACACGTCTTTACCCATTTCCAAGGCCAGTTTAGCGGTAATCAGCGCGCCTGATTTAATTTCGCCCTCTATCACGACGATAGGTTGCGATAAAGCCGCAATAATGCGGTTTCTGCGCGGAAAATGAAACGCATTAGGCGGGCTGTTAAACGGCAGTTCCGATACAACCGCCCCGCCGTGTTCCAAAAGTGCTTTTTCCAACGCGCGGTTTTCGGCCGGATAACACCGCCCGATTCCGGTGCCGATAACGGCAATCGTCGGTTTTTTAAGGCGCACGCAGGCGGCGTGTGCTTCGCTGTCAATACCGCGTGCAAGCCCGCTGACTACCGTTACGCCGCATTGGGCCAACTCTTCGCCCAATTTGCGTGTGACACGCCGGCCGTACGGGGTAATTTTACGCGTGCCGACTAGCCCCACGCAGGCGTGTGCGCTCGCAGGGAGTTTGCCTAATACATAAATGGCTAAAGGTGCTTCTTTGCAGTTGCGTAAAGATTGCGGATATTCGTCATCTTCCGGCAAATAAATATGACCGCCCAGTGCGGTGGTTTTGTCCCATTCTTCTTGCGGGTTGACGGAAAACGCGGCTTGTAATAATTTAGCGGCGGTATCGGGGTTTAAGTTGGCTTCGCGGGCGATGGTTTGAGCATCTTGGCGCAAAATTTCCTGTGCCGAGCCGAAAATTTCAATCAGCCGTTCTAACCAATCGGCCCGTAAATATAGAAATGCGTTAAGTTGGATACGCGCGAGGCGTTCCGCAGATGAAATAGACGGGTTCATACGTCAGCCACTCCTTTGCGGTCCAACGGACGGTATTGCATCACTTCTATTAAATGTTTTGTTTCAATGTTTTCGGTGCCGTCCAAATCGGCAATCGTGCGGGCCGTTTTCAAAATTTTATCTAAACTGCGCGCACTTAAACCAAACTTGCGCATAGCGGCTTCCAAAATAGTATCCGCACCGGGCGGCAACGGGCAAAATGTTTTGAGTTGTGCGGGCGTCATAAATGCGTTGGCGGTGGTGTTTGTGCCCGCAAAACGCTTGCGTTGGATTTCCCGCGCTTTTAATACACGCTCGCGAATTTGGGCCGAGGTTTCGCCTTCGCTGTGTTTGTTCCAATCGGTGTATTTAACAGGGTTCAAATTGACGGTTAAGTCAATACGGTCCAACAGCGGGCCGGAAATACGCGATTTGTAGCGGTTGATTTGCATGGGCGTACACATGCAGGGTTTTAAGGGGTTGCCCAAATTGCCGCACGGACACGGGTTCATAGCCGCTACGAGCGTAAAACGCGCCGGATACGAGACCGTTTCTTTGGCGCGCGAAATAGTCACTTGCCCGTTTTCCAATGGCTCGCGCAATACTTCCAAAGAGGAACGGGAAAATTCGGCAAATTCATCTAAGAAAAGTACCCCATTGTGCGCCAGCGACACCTCACCCGGGCGCGGGTTAGAGCCGCCGCCGATTAAAGCCACATCGGAAATCGTGTGGTGCGGGTCGCGAAACGGACGGCGGGTTAAAAGTTTGCTTTTACCCATTAAATTGCAAATAGAATAAATTTTTGTAATTTCCAACGCTTCCTCTTGCGTCAGCGGCGGCAAAATACCGGGAAAGCGTTTGGCAAGCATACTTTTACCTGTACCCGGCAACCCTATCATTAACACATTGTGTCCGCCCGCCGCGGCAATTTCTAAGGCGCGTTTGGCTAACGCTTGGCCTTTAACATCGGAAAAATCTAACTCCGTTTGCGGCTCGGCTTCTTCTTGCGGAATAAAACGCATTTTGACGGCTTCTTCGTCTATGCGTTCTTCCAAATAGTCCACCAGTTCGCGCAAGGTGTGCGGCGTAATAAACGGCGCGGCCGATACTTGCCCCTCCAATACATTTTGCGGGGGGATAATAGCGGTTTTGTTTAATTTCTTGCATGAAATAAGCATGGGTAAAACGCCCGCACACGGCCGCAACGAGCCGTCTAACGCCAGTTCGCCAAGGACTAAAAATCGGGATAATTTTTGGGTAGCGTTAGCAGAGAGTTGGTCGCTGGCTGCCAAAATACCCAGCGCAATCGGCAAATCAAAATGCGTACCGCTTTTGCGCAGTTCGGCCGGGCCTAAATTGACGGTAATACGTTTGGAGGGAAAATCAAACCCGCTGTTACGCACAGCGGCGGTAACGCGGTCTTTACTTTCGCGCACTTCCACATCGGGCAAACCGACCACAGACAACGAAGGCAGCCCGGAGGCAATATCCACCTCCACGGAAACTTCAAACCCTTCTATGCCTTTAATAGCACCGGTGCGGATGTTGGCTAACATAGTTAGTTAAAACTTAATACAATGGACGACGGCGTTGTCGTGACGACCGTAAAGTTTACATTGTATTTGCGGATAATTTTAGCGGTCAATTCTTCCGAGGTGGATGTATTGGCCGAGATGTCAAATTGCGCGCCGGAATTGGCATAACGCACTAAATCAAAATCTTCAATTTCGCGCAGTTCTTTCAAAATATCTTGCAGTTGTTTAAGCCGCTCAATGGTGTTAACGTCTTTTACTGTTAAGTGAAATACTTTGGCTGAGTTAATGGCCGCATTGACGGGCTCAATAAGTTGTTTTGCGGCACTTTCACACGCGGCAGAAATGGATTTTTGCGCGGCAATTTCCGGCAACGGGTCTAAACCGCTTTGCTGTTGGGCGCCTTCGGCCACAACGGCGTAATTGTTGGTGGCATATACGCGGATATTTGCGCGCGCGCGGTATGTTTTGAACGGCGAAACGACCGCGGTAGTTAAGGCCTCTAAGGGGCTGGTGGCCGTATCGGCTACAATTAAAAAGCGGGCGCCTTCGGTGCGGGCCTTGTCAATAGACGGGTTGGGATTATCCAGGTTATTTTGGCTTAAATTATCCCCATTGACCAGTGCAAAGGACTGGTTTTTTAACGCGCGGTAAATGGCTTGTTTGCAATCTTGGCGCAAGGAAATTTCATCGCCTACCGTTTCGTGCGAAGCCACCATTACCGTGGTTTTTTTGGCAAAGGTATCGGCTTCCGATTGTTTGATAATATCGCCAATGTCTTTGACGAGTACCATGGCTTTGAGTTTGGTGTAATACTCATCGCCTTTGCGGTAGGCCTTTTGTACGTGGCTGTGGCGGATAAATCCGGCCGATTTAGAGGTGATTTTATCTTCTACAATTTGTGCTTGGTCAACCGTTGTGGCGGAGGAAATAAACACCCCGGCTACCTTTTCTACCGCCGCTTTTTGGGCGGCTAAAATGCCGTCTTTTTTCATTTGGCGTAAATTATTTTCGTCATACGGCACGAGCGATTCGGCAATGACATATTCACCCTCGCCTTTGGGGCCGATGCGAAATGCACTGCAAGCGGTTAAGGTTACTAAAACAGTTAAAATAAAAATCAGTTGTTTTTTCATTTTTTATGCTCCGGGTCAAGGCCGGCTTGTTTTAGTGCGGTGCGGTTAAGCCGCATAATCACACTGCAACCGCCGTCCTCTAAATATTCGGTAGATACGAGTTCCATTTGTTGGACAAGTCCTTGCGCAGATGTTTCTATCGTGCTTCCTACGGAAATAGCATCTACTACTTGTACATGGCTGTCTAGTTGCGCTCCGTATAATACTTCCGTGGCCCGTTGATAAGCATGCGCGATGGCCGCTTCACGGCTCATAATGCGGCGTTGAGAATCGCTGATATGGGCGGGGTTGGCCGCCCCTAGACCGCGTACCCAGAGATAGTCGCCGGTCAATAACGTATCAGTAAAGGCGGGCGCAATCGCCCCGTCTTTAACAGCGGTTTTCAAGCCGGAGGTACACGCACCTAAACAACTAAGTCCCACTAACAGGCAAAGTATTTTTTTCATGGCTTATCTCAACAATTCGGCAATTACTTTTACGTATGTGCTGGGCAAACGCATGTCTTCGGTATTGATAACACCGCAGCGGATAAGCATAATTTCCAACATATGCGTTAAGATATCGTAAAAGTTTTCCCGTACCGACGGTTCGCAGACGTTGACCGCCGGACCTAAAATTACCGCTCCGTGTAATTTTTTATTATCACACAAGTTGGCAATTTTGAACGCCGACGAAATAATATTTTCGGTGGAGTAAGATGACCGAACAGCAATATCAAACCCGCCGCTGATGCCTAATTCTTTGGCGCGTTGTTCCAAGGCGTAGACCATCCAATTCATGGCGTTGGAGTTATTACTCGGGTAGAAGAAACCGATACGGCCCCACTCGCCGTTGCCTACCGTGCTGATAGACGAAATGGAGGCCGGATCTTTGGTTAACAGTTCGCTGTTGGGGTCCTCGCCGGTGGTGGCGAGCAATTTTTCCAACATATCCGCTTGCGAGCGTTGCGATTCGTCTAGGTGCGGGAAAATCAGGTTTTCCAACACTTTTAAGCGGCGGATACTGCGTTTAATGGCGCTGAGCGTCATGTGGGTATCGTCAAAAAATTGGGAAATTTGGGCGTCGTTTAAGTCTACGCCGTTGCCCATAAGCATGGTTTTAACGATTTTGAAATGCGGTTGCCCGCTAGCCGCTTTGAGTTCGGAGATCCACCCCGAATCTAAGTGAAATTGGATCAAATCTTCCAACTTGCCTAAACTTTCCGGCGGGTATTTGGACGTTACCACAATTTGCTTTTGTTCTTTCAAAAATTTATTGAGTAATTTTGAAATGTATGCCCGGTTTTGTTCGTTGATGGCGAGCAAATGGATGTCGTCAATGAGCAGTACTTTGACGCTGTCCATAAATTTTTCAAATTTCTCCATGTTCCCTTCCATGGCATAGCGTTGGATTCCGCGCGATAAACGTACGCCGTTAGTCATGAAGATGTTTTCTTGTCCGAACTTTTTAGAAAACCCATACGCCATGGCGTTTAGGAAGTGTGTTTTACCCGTGCCGGTGGTGCCGTGGAACACAAGCGGGTTATACATTTTACCCGGGTTATCCAGTACGGAAATGGCGGTGGCATGGGCAAAACGGTTGACGGACAAGACGAGGTTTTCCAACGTATAAGTCGGCAACAACGGGACTTCCAGCGGCCAGTTGTGTTTTTTCAGTTCCGAAAGCGGCAACTCAATGGAGTAATCAATCGTTTTGGTTTTTTCAAGCGAATCGTTTTCTTGCGGTGCGGCCGGAGCCGGTGCCGTATGGAATTGCGGCACAGTCGGTGTTTGCGGTGCGGCCGGAGCCGGCGCCGTATGGAATTGCGGCACAGTCGGTGTTTGCGGTGTGGACGGAGCCGGCGGCATGGGCGGCATCGGTACGGCTTGAGGGGCCGCAGGCGCCTGCGGCGGTTGGACAACGGGCGGCGGCGGAACCGGGGTCGCCGGTTGGGGCGCTGCCGGAGGTACTGAAGGTGCTGGAATGATTATTTTTTTAGGCATAATAGAAGTCCTTGGTGTAGCCGGAGCCGGAATCTCCGGTTCGGCTTTTTGCGCTTGTCCGCGCAGATGTAAAACGGTTTTACCCGTCGGGGTTGTTTTCAACGGGTCGTTGGGTTTGGCCGCAACGGTTTTTTCCGCGGCCGATTGGGCCGGAGGCCGCATGCGTAAAATAGTTTTCCCTGCCGGCGTTGTTTGCGGCTCAGCGGGAGTTTTCTCCAAGGACGGCTGTGCCGTTTTGGAGTCAACGGCTACCCGCGGTTTCAAAAGCGGAATATCCGGCATCGCGGTTGGCGTAGGGGCCTGCGAGTCGGAAACGGGCGGCTGGGCCGCAGGGGTAGCGGCCATAGGTTGCGGCATAATTTTTTCCGGGGAAACGTTTGGGTTGTCGGGAATCTCTATATCCGGCAGATCGTCCGAATCTTCCTCGGTATCTGGCTTGCTCGGCTCGGAAGCATTAGCCACTTCATACATCTGCTCTGCATTACTGCTGGCGGGTTGTTGCGGTTCATCTGCTTTGGAGATAGTTGATTCGGTAACCGTACGTTGGGTTTTTTCGTACTGGGTACGCATGATTTCCGGGCTGAGGGTGGTTTCCAAATTGAATGTTTTTTCCAATTCCTCAATATCTTGGTCTTGCGGGGCTTGTGTTTGGGCCCGTAAGGCAATATCAGGCAGATTGTCTTGCCCGTTTTGGGTAACCAGTTCGGCCGGAGGAACGGTGTTTTCCAAGGCCGTTTCTTCCGGGACCGGACAAGGAATATGGGTTGCCGCATCTACACGGATGGTTCCCTCCGTGTTAGGTTGGATACTATGGACGGATAAATCTTTGAGTAACGAAGACGTATTTAATACTTCTTGTTCTACTGCATTTTGCTCGGGCATTTTTTCGGCCAGCTCGTTGAGTTGGTCTATATCCATAATACTGGTTTGTTCTTTAATTTTTTGGTCAAAAATGTTAAAACCGCCTTCCGTTTCGGCGGATTTTTCGGTTTCATTCAATTTTTTATCCCGTTTGGCTTGGGCTGCTTTTGCGGCGTTGACATCGTTGACATCCAAAAACATATCATACTTTGTTTTAGCCGAAAAAATATCTTCTAACGGCATTTTGCCCAAAAGGGTGTCTTCCATATCTTTAATCAGCATATCTTTATCGCTAAACGGTAAAACGTTTGGCGCGGCTTGTTCCGCTTTTTCTTGCGGCTCGTCTTTATCTTGGAAAACTTCTTCCAGCGAAGCGGCGTCGGCATTGGCGGTGGTGTTTAGAAAACTGTCTTGCGGGTTGATGTCCACTTGCGGAACAGGCGTGTCTGCGGATGATTTTTTGGCGGCTTGGCCGTTAAAGAGGGGGTTGCCCACCACGCCGCCGGGCGCAAACTCGTTAATTTTACCGGATTGGGCGACCGCTTCGCGTACGGCCGTACGTATTTTTTCCAGCGTATCTTCATCTAAATTGGACGGCAATCCAAACGCATAAGTAAAGGGCGGTTGGGCCGGTTTAGGTGTTTGCACATAGCCGGCTAATTTGCGTGCAATTAAATGAACGTCGTTTTCGGTGCCGTCTATTACAAGCGTAAAGGCAACACCGATTGAACTGTTATGCGAAATAATATCCCAATTTGTAATCATTTTCCCTCTATAATGGCAATACCGCTACTGGCCCCGATACGGGTGGCTCCGGCGGCTATCATAGCGTCATAATCGGCGCGGGTGCGGATACCGCCCGAGGCCTTTACTTGCATAGCCGGCGCAATAGATTTACGCATGAGTGCCACATCTTTTGCCGTGGCCCCACCGCCGACAAACCCGGTAGAAGTTTTGACAAAATCGGCCTGGGCCTGTGTAGCCAATTCGCACGCTTTGATTTTTTCTTCGTCTGTTAATTGCGATGTTTCCAAAATCACTTTCAAAATTTTTCCCGCGCACGCTTCGCGCACGGCTTTGATGTCAGACAATACTACCTCATATTCTTTGGCCCGCAACGCGCCGATGTTAATTACCATGTCAATTTCGTCTGCGCCGTTTTTGACGGCCTCTTGCGTTTCGTACGCTTTGACGGCGGTGGTGTTGGCTCCGAGCGGAAAGCCGATAACGGTGCAAACTTTCACATTACTGCCGCGCAAACATTCTTTGGCGTAAGATACCCAACACGGATTGACACATACGCTGTAAAAACCGTACTGTTTGGCTTCGTCGCACAGACGGCAAATGTCTTGCCGCGTGGCGGACGGTTTTAAGAGCGTATGGTCAATGTGTTGGGCGATTGTCATATTAGTTAAAGTTAATAATACGGGCGAATTTTTCCGCGATGAGTGATTGGCCGCCTACGAGCGCGCCGTCCACATCGGGCTTAGCCATAATTTCGTCCACGTTCGTATCTTTGACGCTGCCGCCGTACAAAATGCGGGTGGCTTGGGCGAATTTATCGCTATACGTTTTGGCTAAATACGCGCGGATAGCCGCGTGTACTTCTTGCGCTTGCTCGGGCGTGGCGGTTTTGCCGGTGCCGATGGCCCATACGGGTTCGTAGGCAATAATAATGCCGTTTAATTGTTCTTCGGTAAAATTGGCTAGACCGTTTTTAAGTTGGCCTTCAATCACTTGCATGGTTTTGCCGGCTTCGCGTTCTTGTAATGTTTCGCCGACGCAGAAAATCACTTTAAGCCCATGGCGCATGGCGGCGGCTACTTTTTTATTCAAAATTTCGTCGGTGTCACCAAATACACTGCGGCGTTCGCTGTGACCGATTAAAGTAAGAGTGGCACCTGCATCTTTGGCTTGCACGGGGGAAACGGCAGACGTAAAAGCACCTTTATCTTCCCAGTGAATATCTTGTGCGGCGACTTGAATTTCGGTATCTTTGGTTAAACGGGTAACAATGTGTAAAGCGGTATAAGACGGAGCAACGATAATTTCCGCATTATTTTTATTTCCGGCCTTGGCTAGCGCGCTGACTAAAGCGGCGGCTTCGGCGATTGTGTTGTGCATCTTCCAGTTTCCGGCAATAATAGGGGTTCTGTTTGTCATAAAAAAAGTCCTCTTAATATATATAAAGTAGCGCTCTGCCGCTAATTGGGCGGGAACACTCCTAATACATCGTACCATAAAAGAGGGCGAAAAGGAAAGAGGAAAATTATGTATTTTTGATTGCTTTTTGGTAAAGAAAAAATAAAACTTGACATTGTTTTTTTTTTTGCTACATTTTAATAAATGATAAAGATTTAATAAAAAGCCGCCCCGTTATACCCCGCATAGAAACACTGCGGGGTGACGAACGGGGCGGTAGGAGAAAAATGTATGAAAAAAGAAAATAAAGCCGTTACTATCATTCTGTCATCCCGTGAAGTTGTTGCACGGGATCTTCCACATCCGACACCGTTATTAAATAAGGACAAACAACCTTATTTTATGCAGAAAGCGGAAGATCCCCGAACCCTGCGGGCCGCACGTTGCACGCCGCCAACCTCGGGGATGACAATGCTTTTTAATAACATCAAAGCATTCACACTCATTGAACTGTTGGTCGTCGTGCTTATTATCGGCATATTGGCGGCGGTGGCGGCGCCGCAATATAAAGTGGCGGTGGGAAAAGCGCGTATGACGCAATTAGTAACCTTATCTAATGCAGTGCGGCAAGCACAGGAACGGTATTATTTGGCGAATGGGGATTATACAGACCAATGGGATGAGTTAGATATAGAGGTAGAGGGGACGGTAAGTGCGGCTGGAAATGTGATTAATCAAACGTCGGGTTTATGGTTGCGGTTGATACGGGCCGCAGGGGATGGAAACCCGAATAGTATTATGGCAAAGGATACACGTTTACCGGGCATACTGCTACTTACAGGGTATGCACACGCAAAGTTGGGAACATGGGACAACCGTCAGGCCTGTTACGCGGCGGGGACTAACGAATTAGCCAATACATTATGCAAACACGTTACACAAACTTCCCAACGCAAAGAAGCAAACGGGGCTGGGGAAAATCTCTATTGGAAATAATTTTACACCGCACACAAACAAATTTTGTGTTTGTCGGCCAAGGTTACTCCCGCCTATAAAATAAGCGTCATCCCCGAGTGCTTTTATCGGGGATCTTCAACGCATCCGTCGGTTCGCAACAAAACAACAAACGACAAGCGTGGAAGATTCCCGATTACAGCTTTCGGGAATGACGACCCTGTTTAATAACAGCTATCCTTGGCAATGGTACGAAAAAGGATTATTTGATAAACTGGATTTATGGGTTTCGTGTATATACTGACTAATCGTTCCAACTATGCGTTGTACATCGGTACTACTAGCCGTTTAGTACAACGCACCTATCAACATAAGGAACATTTATTGCCTAAAAGTCATACGGCTAAATATAACGAAGTAAAACTAGTGTATTACGAAATACATGATACTATGTTAGCAGCCATCACACGCGAAAAACGACTTAAAAAATGGAATCGGGCCTGGAAACGACATCTGATTACTAAATTTAATCCCTCTTGGCGTGATTTATATGACGAAATAAACTTGTAAGATAACGGTCTGCCCCTACACCGCGCACAAACAAATTTTGTGTTTGTCGGCTAATGCTACTACTTCTTCCAAATCCATAACGAGTGTTTTTCCGGCTTCAAAAGCAAGCACACTAAACCCCGCCGCGCGCAAACTCTCCAGCGTGCCTTTGCCGATAACGGGCAAATCGTAGCGGTTATCTTGGTCCGGCCGCGCCACTTTGACAACGGCCACCGCCGACTTTTTTTCCGCCCCTTCTTTGACCAGTTCCCCCGCGCGTTTAATACAGCGGTCCGTTCCTTCCATACCTTCTACGGCGATGACAGCACTTTGGCTGACTACACACGTTAAGCCAATATCCATACCGGCAATTTGTTTCGCGGTTTGGAAACCAAACTCAATGGCTTTTTGTTCTTCTTCGGTGGGTTGGCGTTTGGAAAGCACGCCTTTTTGCGGCAAAAAATCTTCCAAGAACGAGGCGGAACTGGCGAACTCAATGCCGTCTTTTTTGAACTCGTCAATAATGCGCGAGAGAATATGTTTTGTCTGCATCGTTTTTAGCGTAGCCAAAAATTTGGCTCCGCGTAAGTCCGGCACAATGTTTGAAAATATGGACGTATGTTGCACGCGTCCCGCCATAATGACGCGCGAAACGCCGTTATCCTTGAAAAACCGGATACACGCGCCCAACTGTCCCATGCGCATGGTTTGAAAAACTTTCGCGCACGGATAATCTTCGGCGAAAGCATTACCTTTCACGCCCGCTACCACCACGTCGTAACCCTTGGCGGCAGCATTGCGGGCGATATAAACGGGCATTTTCCCTTCGCCGGCAATCAGACCAATTTTATTCGTCGTCATGTTCTCTCATGCTGCGTTTAGCGGCGATGATACCGCGCTTGGTGTTTTTGCAAAAATCAATTAAATGTTGCACTTCCGGGCACGGGTGCGTGGCTTCCAATTCGGCTAACGCTTCGGACAACATTTTGCCGCTTCTAAATAACGCTTTGTATGCGCGTTTAATGGCTAAAATCGTCTCGCGCGAAAGTCCGTTGCGGCGCAGTCCCACTAAATTGATACCCACAAGACGGGAGCGTTCCCCTTGCGCGATACAATAGGGGGGAACGTCTTGGTGGACCATGGTACCGCCCGAGAGCATAGCCATTGTGCCGATACGGGAGAATTGGTGGATACCGATTAAGCCCGAAATGACGGCGCGGTCCTCAATGGTAATGTGCCCCGCTACGGCGGTGCTGTTGGCGATAATAATGTTGTTGCCCAAGTGGCAATCGTGCGCGACGTGAGAGTTGGCCATTAACAAACAGTTATTTCCCACGGTGGTCGGTACGTTGACGTCGGTAGAGCGGTGGATAGTTACGCACTCGCGGATTTTGTTGCCGTTACCGATTACCACGCGGGTATGTTCATCTTTATACGATAAATCTTGCGGTTTTACACCGATAAATGAGCTGGCAATCAATTCGTTATTGTCGCCCATGGTGGTATTTTCAATCACACAATGCGGCCCGATGTAGTTGTTTTTACCAATAACGACATCAGCACCTATAACGGTGTACGGCCCAATGACGGTAGAGGGGTCAATTTGGGCGGAAGAATCAATTACTGCTGTGGGGTGGATATTTTTAGTCATGAGGGGAATCTCCTACAATAAAATTAAGTGTAGCTTGGGTACATAATTTGCCGTTTACATACGCTTCGCCGTAGATTTTGGAAATACGGCCCAAACGTAAAATTTCAATGGGCATTTCCAGCGTGTCGCCGGGGCAGACCATACCGCGGAATTTGGCTTGTTCAATGCTTAAAAAGAGCGGTAAGGAACGACTTTCTTGTATTACTTCGGGCATTAAAGCCCCTCCGAGCGTTTGCGACATGCTTTCCACTACCAATACGCCCGGCATAACCGGATGGCCCGGAAAGTGCCCTTTGAAATAGAACTCGTCGGCGCGTACGTGATGTACGCCGATGTATTTTTTGCGCTTTTCCAAGACCCGTATTTCGTCCACGAGTAAAAACGGCTCGCGGTGCGGGATGTTGGCCTTGATGTCGTTTACATTATAAACGGCACAAACGGGTAGCGTAAAAAAATGTTTTAACGAAGTTGGTTTTACCATCCTTTTTCCTCTTTGTTCGCCAGTAAAATTTTAGCAAAAATTACGTTATGTTTGTGCCCGCCGCCGCGGCAAACAATCGTAAGCGGGGGGAGTTTATAGGTAGTTAAACTAATATCGCCGATTAAATCTAAGAGTTTATGGCGCACCATTTCGTCGGGATAGCGCCGCTCGTTTAGAAAATCGGTTTTGCCGATGATGACGGCATTTTCCAAGTTGCCGCCTTTGGCAAGTCCGTGCGCTTTTAGAAACGCCAGTTCTTCTTCAAACCCAAACGTGCGCGCGCGGGCAATTTCGTTTATATAATTTTCCGGTGTAAATTCCAATGTATATTCCAAATGCGAAACGAGCGGATGTTTGTGTTCGTAGATAAATGTAAATGTCAGTTTATCGGCCGGCTCGGCACTGTAACTAATGTTGCCGCTGGTATAAGTGATTTTACGTTTGATGTCTAATACGGGTTGCTCGGTAGCGAGGTCTTTTAGTCCCGCTTGCAAAAAAGCGGCGGCATATTCGTCGCTGGCTCCGTCGGTAACGGGCGGCTCCGGGCCGTCCATTTCTACGCATACATCGGTAATTCCTAACGCGTGTAATGCCGACAGTACATGTTCTACGGTGCAGACTTCGGCAGTTTCGTTTTTCAAATTTGTACCGCGCAAGGTGGAGCCGACATGGAAAACATCGGCCGCAATCGGCGTGGCGTTTGAAATATCGGTCCGCAAAAACGTAATGCCGTTGTCGGCGGGATTAAATGTCATGGCGGCCGGCGTGCCGGTGTGCAGGCCGATGCCTTTAATAACGGTTTGTTTGGCTAATGTTTTTCGCATAATTAGCGTCCTAGTAATTTTTTAAGTTTGCCCCAAAAAGACAATTTTTGTGTTTCCTCAAGTTGTTTTTTTAGTTGCTTAAATTCTTTATAAATCTCCGGCAGTTTGGCAACAATCGCCATTTGGCGGAAGGCCTCTTTTTGCGGGATAGCCGGGAAGCCAAAATACGTTTGTCCGGCGGGGACGTCGCCCATGACGCCCGACTGCGCGCCGATTTGGGCGCGGTCGCCGACTTTCATGTGGCCGGCCAACCCCACTTGGCCTGCTAAAATGACGCCGTTACCGATTTCAGTGGTGCCGGCAATACCTACTTGCGAGCAGAAAATACTGCTTTGTCCCACACGCACGTTGTGGCCGACTTGGACCAAATTGTCAATTTTGGTATTGTCGCCGATGACGGTGCTGGCAATTTTGGCGCGGTCAATACACGTATTGGCTTGAATTTCCACGTCATTACCTAATACCACGTTGCCCACTTGCGGGATTTTTTGGTGGCGGCCGTCATGAAATGTAAAACCGAAGCCGTCCGCGCCGATAGTCGCGCCGGGTTGTAAAATGACGTAATCTTTCAAAACGCAATCTTCGCGGATGACTACTTGCGGATAGATGTAGCAGTTTTTGCCGACGATGACACCTTTGCCGATATAACATTGGGGAAAAATAACGGTGTTATCGCCGATAGTTGCGCCGTCCTCAATAACGGTGTACGCGCCGACGGACACGTTTTGCCCCAGTTGGGCTTTGTCGCTAATGACGGCGGTGGGGTGGATGCCGGGCGTGTGTTTGGTGCGCGAAGCATCTATATATTTCATCAGCAAAATAAACGCCCACTCGGGGTTTTTAGCGTACAAAAGCGTGCCCGCAAACGGAAGTTCTTTACCTTGCGCTTCTTGCGGTATGATGAGGGCCGAGGCCTTGAGGTCTTTTAACAAATCGGTTTTTTCAAGCGAGGTCAAATAGCAGATGCCGCCCTCTTGCGCGTCCTCCAACGAACACAAGCGGGTAATTACGGCCTCGGACGGTTTGTTGGGCTCTGTTTGGGTAATTTTTGCAATTTCGTTAATCGTTAATTTCATAGGACTCCTTATTTACCGCGTTTATGGTATTTGCGTGATTTTTTAAGCCGGTTGATAAAATCTTGCGTTACGTTGACGGGTTTTTCCCCGTACAACAGTTCATCTTTACGCACAATCGCCCCGATGTTTCGCTTTTGGGCAAACGATTTTATCTCCCGGTAAATATCTTGCAAGATTTCCTGCACTTCCTG
>Ga0310694_10001675_pt1 | contig 24465 bp, 21 predicted proteins | sample 174DNAGHGhighgp2_FD_203884 | JGI IMG/M metagenome (GOLD analysis project Ga0310694, IMG submission 203884) | Sheep rumen microbial communities from Palmerston North, Manawatu-Wanganui, New Zealand - 1742 DNA GHGhigh gp2 (v2) (version 2) | ecosystem: Host-associated > Mammals > Digestive system...
CAACTTGACCGAGAACGCCCTCACCCATTCAGGTGGGCAGAACATCTACATCTCGCTGCTGTCGCACGAGCGCGGATTCTACCGCATCAGTTTTGAGGACGACGGCTGCGGTGTAGATGAAGAAAAACTCCCACGCCTCTTCGAACGTTTCTATCGCGTCGACAAGGGGCGCTCGCGCCAGCGGGGCGGCACTGGTTTGGGGCTTTCCATCGTCAAACACGCCGTGCTATTCCATAACGGCACCATCAGCGTGAACAATCGCTCCACTGGAGGGCTAAAGTTTGAATTCACCTTGCCCGATGTTTCGGCTCGAAAAGAATGAAGAAGCGTCTCTGGAAGTCTCAAAAAGCAAGCTCCCCGACTTGGCCATCATACTGGTCGTCATTCCTTAATGTTGGAATTCCAGCACATCGAGCATAAAGGCATACTCCAGCGCCACTTCCTTATACCCTTCGAAGCGGCCAGAAGCACCGCCGTGGCCATAGTCCATTTCGGTCTTGAGATACAGCGGATTCTTGTCGGTCTTCAAAGCGCGAAGCTTGGCTGCCCACTTTGCCGGCTCCCAATACTGCACTTGACTGTCGTGCAAGCCAGTCGTGATAAGCATGGCCGGATAGTCCTTGGCTTCTACATTGTCGTAAGGCGAATAGGAAAGCATGTAATCATAGTATTGTTTCTCGTTCGGGTTGCCCCACTCGTCGTATTCGCCTGTGGTAAGCGGAATGCTTTCGTCGAGCATCGTGGTGACCACATCCACAAACGGCACTTGGGCAATGACACCCTTCCACAAGTCGGGACGCATGTTAACCACCGCGCCGACCAAAAGTCCACCTGCACTGCCGCCCATGGCAAACATCTTGTCGGGCGAGGTATAACCTTGTTTTACAAGATATTCCGCGCAAGCAATGAAATCCAGGAAGGTATTCTTTTTGTGCAACATCTTGCCGTCCTCGTACCATATCCGTCCCATCTCCTCACCTCCGCGAATGTGAGCAATGGCCCAAATAAAGCCTCGGTCCAAAAGGCTCAACCGCGCCACAGAGAAATAGGCATCCATGCTGGAACCATACGAACCATAGCCATAGAGAACGAGGGGACGATTGAGTTGAGGTCCCTGAGCTTGTCGAAGGGCCGACCCAATTGTTTGCGGCGTTTCGACAGGCTCAACGGCCTTCCCTATCACAACCTTTTTATACACAATCGACACTGGAACCAAAACGCCATCATGCGAAGGCACCATCAGCCTTTCTGTTACATAATCACTTGGATTATAGCCTCCTACGACTTCTTGCTGCTTAAGCAAAGTCTTGGTACGCTTTTCCATATCATACTCAAAGACCGACGAAGGTGTGGTCATCGAAGTGTAGGCAAAACGCAGCGTGACCGCATCAAATTCAGGATTAGCACCCACACCAGCGGTATAGGCTGGCTCACCGAAGTCGATATAATAGTCAGTCGTTCTGTCCCAACTCGTCACGCGGATTTTCACCAGTCCTCCCTCGCGCTCCTCGATGACGAAAAATTTGTTGAAAATCGTGAAGCCCTCAATCATCACGTGTTCGCGATGGGCAACGACCTCGGTCCAATTCATCTTTTCAGTGTGCTCGATGGGAGTGCGCATAATCTTGTAATTGCGCGCCCCATCGGCATTGGTCTGGATATAGAAATGCCCGCCATAATGGTCGATGCCATAAAGCATATCGGGCTGACGCTCTTGAAAGACACGAAAATCGTTCTCAGGTTGGTTGCTCTCAAGAATCCTACATTCAGATGACAAGGTGGATTCCGAGTTGATAATCAGATATTTCCTCGATTTCGTCTTGCTAATGTAGCACACAAAAGTCTCGTCCGCTTCGCAATAAATCTCCACATCTTCAGCCGCATCAGTGCCAAGTCGATGCCGCAAGATCTTACATGGCCGCAAAGTCTCGTCTTTCACGCCATAAAACAACGTCTTGTTATCGCTGGCCCAGACCAAGTTGCCCGAAGTGTTTTCGATAGGTTCGCCAACGAGTTGTCCTGTCGCCAAATCTTTGACAAAAACCGTGTAAATCCGACGGCTCACCGTATCGACGGAATAAGCCAACAGACGGTCGTCCTCGCTCAAGCTGACTTCGCCGATGTCGAAAAACGCATGGCCTTCAGCCAATTGGTTGCCATCTAGGATGATTTCTTCGGGAGCTTCAAGCGTGTGTTTCTTGCGGCAATAGATAGGATACTCCTTCCCTTCCTCGAAACGAGTATAGTGATAGTAATCGCGGATTTTAATCGGTACCGAGTTGTCATCCTGCTTGATACGACTGGTGATTTCCTTAAACAATTGTTCCTGAAGCGGTTCAGTGTGCTTCAAACAAGCGTCAACATATTGGTTTTCGGCTTCAAGATAAGCGATTACCTCTGGGTTTTCGCGCTCGTTGAGCCAATAATAGTTATCGATCCGGGTATGGCCATGCATCGTCATTGCATGGGGATGCACAGCGGCAATTGGCGGTTGAGGACTTTGTATATTATTCATTGCTTTACGTTTTATTTCACTTCAAAATCAAGCACAGGCTCGTTTTCCAAGAAAAGCTCCAAACGGTCGCCACGATGCACTTCAGCCACGCCCTGAGGCGTACCTGTAAAAACACAGTCGCCAGGTTGCAAAGTGACGAAACGGGAGACGTGGGCAATCAACTTGTTGAACCCAAAAATCATGTCGCTGCTATGACCCTGCTGTGCCCAACTTCCATTGAGTTTCATACCAAATTCAATGTTTTCACAACATCTTAATTCATTGATTTTCTTAAATTTGCCCATTGGAGCAGAACCATCGAAAGCTTTGGCGATTTCCCAAGGGTGACCTTTGGCTTTGCAACGGCTCTGCAAGTCGCGAGCGGTGAAATCGATGCCCACAGTGATGGCGTCATAAAATCGTGAAGCCTCGGCTTCGTCAATGTTTTTGGCGGCCTTGCAAATGTGCAACACCAGCTCGGTTTCGTAGTGAACTTGGTTGGAGAAATCGGGATAAACGAAAGCCTCGCCTTCGGGCAGCAATGCTGTGTCGGGCTTCATGAAAAACATCGGTTGGGTCGGCAGGTCGTTGTCGAGTTCCTTGACGTGCGCCAAATAATTGCGCCCTATGCAAACGATTTTCATAAGTAACAATTCAAAAATAAACTACATATTCAATTGACACGGGACACGTAACTTCGAGACGCGGGACAAATCCAATGACTCGCGTCTCGTGTCTCGCAGTCTCGCGTCTTAAATGTGAACTAGTTTTGCTCATCTGCTTATTATTATTTCACCATTTTGCCGCCCATGCGCAAACGGATGGCCGTCACCACCTTTTTGGTATAGAGCGGAAAGTCATTTTTCATGATCCAATCGTAATAGGCAGGCTCCTTGCGGAAAACGTCCTCAACACGCTGGCCTTTGTGCTTGCCAAACATAAAGACCTCCTTGCCTTCGTCGTCGAAGATGATTTGCCCCGAGAGGTCGGCATTTTTATGATGAGCCGAAAACTCTGCCAGTTGATTCATGTCGTTAACAGGTCCTTGGGAGCGGTTGCCTCTTGCGTCCTCATACTCAACACCTTGATAGTGGTCGAGCATGGCACGAAGCACATCGTAAGTAGCCTTGGTGTCAGCCATGGCCCCGTGAGCGCCTTCCAATTCGGCGTGGCAGAAGAAGCGGTAGGCCCCTTTCAGCGTACGCGGTTCCATCTTCATGTAAATGTTCATCACGTCGATGAACTGGCGGTCGCGGAGATCGAAATCGTAATCAACACGCAGAAACTCCTCAACAAGCATGGGCAGGTCGAATTTCAGGATATTGTAGCCCGCCAAGTCGGCGTTGCCGAGAAACAGCGCGATTTCCTTAGCCTTGTCGCGAAACGTGGGCTTGTCGGCCACCATTTCGTTGGTGTAGCCGTGCACCGACGACGACTCGGCACTGATCGGAATTTCAGGATTGAGCAGCCAGACACGCTGTTCTTCATCGCCGTTCACGTTGATTTTCAACACGCTTATCTCCACGATGCGGTCGTGCGAAGTGTTCAGCCCCGTGGTTTCGAGGTCGAAAAAAGCTATGGGTCGTTTCAGGTTAAGTTGCATTGCTTTTAGATTTGGAGTGCAAAAATAATACATAAAAACGACCGATATTCATTTTTTTACTACTTTTGCCCGACTTTTTCAAATTTAATAGAACAAGAAGTAAGTACTAAACCATTGAAAGACATGATTGAAGACATGGAAATGAAGGACAGAGATGAGCTTTTCTCAAAGGCCATCAAAGCAGGAAAGAGGACGTATTTTTTCGACGTCAAGTCGACGAAAAATGACGAAAAGTACATCACCATAACCGAAAGCAAGCGCCGTTTCGACGAAAGCCAAAACCGCTTCTTCTACGAAAAACACAAGATTTTCCTCTATAAGGAAGACTTTGAGAAGGTGGCCAAAGGCCTGAACGATGCCATCACCTTCGTGGAAACGGGTGAGCTTCCCGCCGATTACTATGACGAGCCTGCCCCGCGTTCCTACAGCCACGAGGAAACGCCTCACAGCGAAATCGACAGCGCCATCGACAAATGGTTCGACGATTTAGGTTAATCATCCGTACTCATTTAAAAACCAAGCTTAAGGTCGCCAGAAATGGCGGCCTTTTTGCTTCTCGGGCGATAAAAACACAAATTATCAACAACTTGACGTTTTGTTGATAACTTTCGGGAAACACCTATAATAAAATGCGCCAAAAATGCGTATTTTTGTAGCGCAAAACAGATTGAAACATGGGCAAGACAATAGCGATAGCAAACCAAAAAGGCGGCGTAGGCAAGACCACCACCGCCATCAACCTGGCAGCCAGTTTGGCCGTCCTGGAATATAAAACCCTACTCATCGACGCCGACCCACAGGCCAACGCGACCTCGGGTGTGGGCATCGAGCCGAAGACCGTCGAAACGAGCGTCTATGAATGTATCATCGACCAAGTGGACCCGAAGACCGTCATCATCGAGACCGACACCCCCAACCTCTTCGTGCTTCCGGCACACATCGACCTTGTGGGGGCCGAAATCGAAATGATTAACCTGCCTGAGCGCGAAAAAATGATGAAAAGACTGCTCGCACCCATCAAGAACGACTACGACTTCATCATCATCGACTGCTCGCCGTCGCTAGGACTGGTCACCGTCAACTCGCTCACCGCTGCCGACTCGGTCATTATCCCCGTGCAATGCGAGTATTTCGCCCTCGAAGGCTTAGGCAAGCTCTTGAATACCATTAAGATAGTTCAAACCCGTCTCAATCCTGACTTGGATATCGAAGGCATCCTGCTCACCATGTTCGACACCCGTCTGCGCCTGGCCAAGCAGGTGGTCGAAGAAGTCAAGATGCACTTCCAAGACATGGTGTTCGACACCATCATCAACCGCAACACGAGATTGAGCGAGGCCCCGAGTTTCGGCAAGACCATCGTCATGTACGACGCCAACAGCACCGGAGCCATCAACTACCTCAACCTGGCCCGCGAAATACTCGAAAAGAATCACCTCAACGAAAAAGAATAACACACCATGCCCGACAAAACCAAAAAAGCATTAGGACGAGGCTTAGACAGCATCCTCACCAGTCCCGAAACCGACATCACCAGCAGCGACATCAGCGGTGATTTCGTGGCCGGTGCCATCGCCGAAATCCCCATCGACCAGATTGAGACCAACCCCTTCCAGCCTCGCTCCGATTTCGACGAGACCGCTTTGCGCGAATTGGCACAATCCATCAAGGAACAAGGTGTGATTCAACCCGTTACTGTCAGAAAACTAGGCTACAACAAATACCAACTCATTTCAGGTGAACGTCGACTGAGGGCTTCCAAAATGGCTGGCTTGACCAAAATCCCAGCCTTCATCCGCATCGCCAATGATGAGCAAATGCTCGAACTGGCCCTCATCGAAAACATCCACCGCGAAAACCTTAACGCCATCGAGGTGGCCATCTCCTACCAACGCCTCATCGATGAATGTGGCTTAACGCAGGAGGAAGTGAGCGAAAAAGTGGGAAAAAGCCGCAGTGCAGTAGCCAACTTCTTGAGACTGTTGAAATTGCCCCCTGAGATACAACTTGCTATCCGCGACGGACACATCAGCATGGGCCATGCCCGCGCCCTCATCAACATCACCGACAAAGAAGAACAGCTGAAACTCCTCCAACAAATCATCATGGAAGAGATGACCGTGCGCCAAACCGAAGAAATGGCTGAGAAAGCCAAGGGACACGGCGGCAAGGAGAAGAAGCAGACCAACTTTGTACCCGAGCATTTCAAAAGCAAAATCAAGACGCTGTCGCAAACGCTCAACACGAGGGTGAAGGTGAAACGCAACATCAAAGGACAAGGCTCGGTCGTCATCGACTTCAAAGACGAGGCCGAATTTGACCGCATCATGGAAATGTTCAACCGTAATTGACCCCTATGGCGCGCCGTTTCTTGTTTCTCATAGGCTTCATCATATTGCTCGCCTTTCAGAAAACGGAAGCGCAAAATGTTGTTTTTGATACCGTTGGCAACACTGTCATCTCAGCTGACACCATCGTCAAGGAAGAAAAAACCACAAAAAAAAGATCCCGAGCTGTCAAGCCACACAGTCCTACAAAAGCCACCATCATGTCGGCCTGCCTGCCTGGCTTGGGACAGATCTACAATGGAAAATGGTGGAAAGTGCCCATCGTGTATGCCGGATTAGGCGGACTGGGATATTTGGTTTACACCAACAACTATGAATACCGCTCCTATCTCCATGCTTACGAATTCAAAACGGGCGACCTGCCTGAAGGTGCGACATTAAACGCGCATGAAACCGAACTGGCCAACAAATACGCCGCGAACCAATTACAGACCTACAAGGAATCGTATCGCCGTGATTTTGAGTTCTATACCATACTCACCATCGCTTGGTACGGCCTCAATATATTGGATGCCTGCGTCGACGGACATCTTTACACCTACGACATCAGCGACGACCTGAGCCTCAGCATCGACCCGTATCTGAAGCCATTGGAAACACCCGCGCCGATGCCACAATATGCCCAAGTAGGATTATCTTTTAAACTGAACTTTTAACCTATCACATCAATGAAAATCGCCATCATCGGATACGGAAAAATGGGCCATGAGATAGAAAAAGCCGCCCTTGCCCGCCATCATGAAATCATCGTCACCATCGACAACCCACAGGAATGGCAAGAACGCCTGGAGCAACTCAAGCAAGCCGATGTCGCCATCGACTTCAGCCAACCCGACCAAGTGGTAGGCAACATCCACCGCTGCTTCGATTGGCACATCCCGATTGTTGTGGGAACTACTGCCTGGCAAGACCATTTTGAGGAAATCAAAGTGCGCTGTCTCAACGAGAGCCAAAGCCTCTTCCATGCGCCCAATTTCAGCATCGGAATGAACATTATGTTTTTGCTCAACAAGCAGTTAGCCAAATTTGCAGAAAAATATGGTTATCAACTGTCGTTAGCCGAAACCCATCACATCCACAAACTCGACAAGCCCAGTGGCACCGCCGTGAAGTTGGCCAACGACATTCTCTCCGTCAACCACGACTACGACCATTGGAGCATCGACGCCCACACAGACCATACCTTATATATTAATGTGACCCGTATCGGCGAAGTGAACGGCATTCACAGCGTTGTGGCCGACTCAGAGGCCGACAGACTTACCCTCACACATGAAGCCTACAACCGCAAAGGCTTCACATTGGGTGCCATCGCTGCTGCAGAGTTCCTTGTTGGAAAAGTTGGAGTGTTTGAAATGGAAGATTTGATGAGAATTTGACATTGATTGCTTCACATGACAACCAAAGCCTTGCTAGTATAAAAATTTATACCTATTTTTGCCGAAAAATTCGGTATGCCTACGCTATTGTTACTTAGTGTATAACCATGGACTGAAAGAACAGGAAATCAAGAAAGCTATTGACGCATGCGCAATTTAAAAAATACTATTTCCACCTATCTTTCGTTAATACAGAAATTACAAAATCAAAAATGTCACTATTACTATTCATTTTAATCGTTCCAGCTTTATTCACCATCCCGATTGCGTTCTGCTGGAAACAGTTTGAAGCCGCTGGACAAAAACCCTATCACAGCCTCATCCCTTATTACAACATCTACATCTTGTTGAAAATCATCGGAAAGCAAAAGAAATTCTGGTGGTGGTTCTTCATCGTCTTCCCCTACATCAACATCTTCATGCTGCTGCTGATGCTTGTTGAGTTAGGCAAATGCTTCGGTCGCTTCAAGATATGGGAGGAAGGCATGGCCGCCATTTTGCCTTTCATTTTCTTCCCCATCATCGCCAAAGACGACAAATACCAAGACCCCGCTACGACTACTCGCCCCAAGAAATCTACCGCCCGCGAGTGGTTCGATGCCATTATCTTTGCCGTAGTCGCTGCCTTGATCATCAGGACCTACGTCTTTGAGGCTTTCACCATCCCCACTTCGAGTATGGAGAAATCGCTTTGCGTCGGCGATTACCTGATTGTCAGCAAGATACATTACGGACCAAAACGTCCGAACACCCCGATTTCATTCCCCTTTGTGCACAACACCTTGCCAGGCAGCAAGACCGCAAAATCCTACTTGGAATGGATTAAGCTTCCTTATCACCGCTATCCAGGCATCTCAACGATGAAACGCTACGACCCCATCGTGTTCAACTATCCTGCCGGTGACACGGTTTGCGACATCTTCCAAAGCAGCATCAGCTATTACGACCTTGTGCGTGAATATGGCCGCAAGCGTGTGTGGACCGACCATGAGAATTTCGGCAATGTTATCAGCCATCCTGTTGACAAACGCGAAAACTATGTGAAACGCCTTATCGGTATGCCTGGCGACAGCCTGAAAATCGTTGACGGCGTGGTGTTTATCAATGGCGAAAAAGCCTTCGAGCCTGAGAACATGCAGCACAACTACACTGTGGTGACGACCAACGGCGGCATCAACAAGCAGACTTTAGACAAATACGGCATTACCGAAGGCTACCGCACTGCCGACCCCAACACTGTGATTCTCAACATCAGCGCAAAGGTGGCCGACGAGTTGATCAAACTGCCGTTCATCACCTCCGTGATGCGCAACATCCAAGCTCCAGGACAAGGCACCTCAACGAGCCTCTTCCCCAACCGTCCCGACCTTTATCCTTGGAATGTGGACAACTTCGGACCGCTTTACATCCCCCAAAAAGGCGTCACTGTTCCGTTGAATGTCAATACGTTACCTTTATATGAACGTATCATCCATGCCTATGAGCTCCACGATTTGAAGGTCCAAGGCAACCAAATCCTCATTGATGGAAAACCTGCCGACAGCTATACCTTCGAGATGGACTACTATTGGATGATGGGCGACAACCGCCACAACTCCGCCGACTCGCGCTATTGGGGCTTTGTGCCTGAAAACCACATCGTTGGCAAGCCCATACTCGTTTGGCTCTCCGTTGACAAAGAAAATGGTGGCATTCGTTGGAAACGGATGTTTAAAATCCCGAAATAAGACGGATTAGCCTTTTCAAACAAAAACGAAACAATCTTACAAATTCTGTAGGATTGTTTCGTTTTTTCATACCCACAAACCAACATTTTTATTTATTTTTGCACTTCAAAAACGAAGACAGAAAATGACCGCAGGAAACAACCGTAGAGAAAATACCTTCAAAAAGCAACCTGAGCCGGAAGTGACAGAAGAGTTGCCCGAAATTGTTGATACTCCTAAAGAGGAGAAACCCAAAAAAGAAGCGCCAAAAAAGAGCGAGAAGTCATCGAAGAAGAAAGAGTCTAAGCCACAGAAAACATCCGAAAAGAAGGTTCCTGACGGACGCGTCAAAAAAATCATCGGCATCTTGTTTATCAGCCTTGCCGTGTTTCTCGGCCTCGCCCTGATTTCCTATTTGGTGAGTTTCTTTAGTGGTCATCACCAAGAATATGGCTACCAGATTTTCAGTCAAAAAATCGACCTCCAAAACAGGACTGGACGTGTCGGCGTGTTTCTCGGTCAAACCCTCATCAAAGAGTCGTTTGGCATCGGGGCATTTTTCTTCGTTTACCTATTGACAATCATCGGATTGCAATTGACAGAAGACACCAAAATCAAGATGTGGAGCGTTTGGAAATATGCCCTGTTGTGCTTGGTTTGGCTACCGTTGTTTTTTGCCTTCATAGCAGGCTATGCACCCAAGGTCGCCATCTTTGGCGGAGCAGCGGGACTATGGCTCAACACCTTGCTCACCAACTACATCGGCTGGATTGGGACACTGATTGTCATCATCTTCCTGTTCCTCGTCTTCGCCATCTACCAATTTAACCTGACACTCAACTATTTCAAGGAGTTACGCGAAAAACGCGAAGCCGAGCAACGCCAACAGGCAGCCCGTCTTGCCGAGCAACGCATCCGCGAACAAATTGAACGCGAAAGAGGCCAGACGACCGACGACGGTGAAGACATCGACCCTGATTCCATTGACGACAGCACCGAAGAGGACAACGAGGAGAGCACATTGCCCCCTGTCACTTCCTTCACACGCGACCCAAAGTTTGAAATCGTGACTACCGACGAGCATACGGAAACACATCCCAAGGAAAACACGCTCATCCGTCCGCATGAAGACGAAAATCAAGAGACGGAAGAAACGACAAATAACAATCCAGTTATCTCTGTTGAAACCATCGTTGAACCCGTCTCCGACAGCCATTCCAATACGATAACGCCCCTAAAAACCGAAACAGAGACAGAGGTAAAACTGGAAATTGAGGAAACACCGAAAGAAGAAACTGTCGAAGAAAACCAGCCCGTAATCGAGCACCACACCATCGACACACCCTTCGACCCACGTTTAGAGTTGCGCGACTACCAATTCCCGACCTTGGACATGCTCAATGACTACGGTGGCAAGAAGTCGGAAATCAACGAGGAAGAGCTTAACGCCAACAAGAATAAAATCGTGGAAACGCTGGCCAACTACGGCATCGCCATCGACAAGATCAAGGCGACCATAGGACCCACGGTTACCCTCTATGAAATCGTTCCAGCAGCGGGTGTCCGTATCTCGAAAATCAAGAACTTGGAGGACGACATCGCGTTGAGCCTTGCCGCCTTGGGCATCCGCATCATCGCCCCCATTCCGGGCAAGGGCACCATCGGCATCGAAGTGCCAAACAGCAAGCCCGAAACCGTCTCGATGCGCAGCGTGCTGAGTTCCGAAAAATTCCAAAATTCGAAATACGCCTTGCCTTGCGCCATTGGCAAAACCATCTCCAACGAGACCTACGTCTTCGATTTGGCCAAAATGCCCCATATTCTGATGGCCGGTGCTACAGGACAAGGAAAATCGGTGGGACTGAACGCCATAGTGGCCTCCTTGCTCTACAGCAAGCATCCCGCCGAACTGAAATTTGTCATGGTAGACCCGAAAAAGGTGGAATTGACGCTCTATAACCGCATTGAGCGCCACTACCTCGCCAAACTACCTGACTCAGAGGATGCTATCATCACCGATGTAAAGAAAGTGGTGCGCACGCTCAATTCACTTTGCATCGAAATGGACACCCGCTACGACCTGCTCAAAGCCGCCGAGTGCCGCAACATCATCGAATACAACGAGAAGTTCAAGAAGCGCAAGCTGCTGCCCACCGAAGGTCACCGCTATCTGCCTTACATCGTCCTCATCGTCGACGAGTTTGCTGACCTCATCATGACGGCAGGTCGCGAGGTGGAAGCTCCCATTGCACGTTTGGCTCAGCTGGCTCGCGCCATCGGCATCCATTTGATTATCGCCACGCAACGCCCGTCGGTCAACGTCATCACGGGTTCCATTAAGGCAAACTTCCCCGCCCGTATCGCTTTCCGCGTCATTTCAGCCGTCGACTCCAAGACCATTCTCGACCAAAGCGGTGCCAACCAACTCATTGGTCGTGGCGACATGCTACTGTCCACGGGCAACGATTTAGTGCGTCTTCAATGCGCCTTCATCGACACGCCTGAAGTGGAAACGGTCACTGAATTCATCGGAGCACAACGCGGCTATCCCACACCTTACGAACTGCCTGAAGTGCCAGAAGAAGGTGGCGATGCCGCTGACGTAGAAGAAGATGGCGAGCGCGACAGCCTCTTCGAGGAAGCCGCCCGCATCGTGGTGCAAACCCAGCAAGGTTCCACGTCAATGATTCAACGTAAACTGAAACTTGGCTACAACCGCGCAGGCCGCATTATCGACCAATTGGAGGCTGCCGGCATCGTGGGACCCTTCTCTGGAAGCAAGTCAAGAGAAGTGAAAGTCGCCACCGAAGCAGCTTTGGAACAGATTTTGCAAGATCTCTACAACAGAGACAACGGAATTTGATATGAAAACGAAAAACATCATCGCTTGTTTGTTCTTATTGCTTGCAGGACAAACACTTACGGCACAAAACAACGCAGATGCCTTGATTCGCCTTTTGATTGCACAAATCAAAGGACACCAAAATGTTGAGATGGACTTTAGTTACCAAATCAGCCCCGATGGGAAAAACTACAGCGAGGCCGAAAATGGTAAGGCATGGCTTCAAGGCGAAGCCTACAAGATTGAAATGGCTGAACAACAGTCCATTTGCGACGGAACCACCATCTGGACCTATCTCGTCGATGAAGAAGAAGTGATGGTCAGCAATGCCAGCGAAGGCACCGACAACACGCCTTTGAAACTCCTTACCTCATTAGACGAAAGCTACGTGGCCACTCTCACAGGCATCGATGCCCAAGGCATCGCCACCGTCGAACTAGCCAATCCCAAGGGGCAATACAAACGCGTCACCTTGAAAATCGACACCAAAAAGATTGGTCTCAAGAGCGCCGACATCCACGCTGAAGACGGCACTGCGGTAACCCTCACCGTGTCTGATATGAAATTCGACCAGAAATTGGACGACAAATTCTTCACCTTCGACACAAAAGCACACCCCAAAGTGGACGTGATTGACATGCGATAATACAATAAAATACGATTGTTCACGTATTAAAAGCGGCTGTCACAGTGACAGCCCTACCAACAATTCGACGAAGTCAATTAAACAATTCAACGATTCAACAATTCAACATCAATATGAATCTCCTACAAATCCAAGAGGCTGTCAACGATTTAGGAACAGCCGCAGTTGAAACCGCTGCACAACCTACGGAAATCAAACTTTCCATCTTTGAACTCGCCACCAAAGGCGGATGGATCATGATTTTATTGGCCGTTTTGTCACTCATCGCGGTCTACATTTTCATCGAAAGATACATTGCCGTTTCGCGCGCCACGAAATACGATGCCAGCTTCATGGACCGCATCCGCGAATACATGAAAGACGGCAAACTCGACTCGGCCAAAGCCTTGTGCAGAGCGAATTCCACCCCCATTTCGAGGATGATTGAGAAAGGTCTCTCACGCATTGGCAGACCTTTGGGCGACATCAACTCAGCCATCGAGAATGTGGGCAACCTGGAAGTAGCGCAGCTTGAGCGCGGCGTGAGCATCCTGGCCATGATTGCCAGTGCTGCACCCATGATTGGTTTCTTGGGCACCGTGACGGGCATGATTCGCGCGTTCTACAACATGTCGATGGCGGGCAACAACATTGACATCGAACTGCTTTCGTCGGGCATATACGAAGCTATGGTGACCACCGTCGGCGGTCTGATTGTGGGTATCGTCGCCTACTTCTTCCACGCCATCATCTCGACGAAAATCCAAAAAGTCGTCAACCTGCTAGAGGCCAAGGCGACAGAATTCATGGATGTTTTGAACGAACCTGCTTAAAACCAAAGCGTTATGGCTATCAAATCAAGAAATAAGGTCGAACCCAGCTTCAACTCCTCGTCGATGTCAGACTTGGTGTTTCTGCTGCTGATTTTCTTCATGCTGACCTCGACTTTGGTTGCCCCAAACGCCATCAAGCTCATGCTGCCATCGAGCAGCAGCAAGACCATGGCCAAGCAGACCCTCACCGTCTACGTGAACGACCAATACCAGTATTTCGTTGATGAAACCCCTGCCGACGAAGCTCAACTCACCGACCTCATCAACGCAAAAATCGGTAACGACAGTCAAGCCACTGTGGTGTTGCGATCCGACAAGAGCGTACCAGTGCAATACATCGTCAATGTTATCGATGCCGTCAACCAAATCAACAACGCGACAGGCAACAATCATAAAGTCATTTTGGCCACTGCGCCAAAGAAATAAGGAAACACCATGAACAGCAACGAAAAGAAAGATAGGGGCATAGCCATAGCTGGTACTATTGCGGTACATGCCTTGGCTGTTCTCATCCTTTTCCTGATGGCTTTCAGGACGCCCCTACCCTTGCCGGGAGAGGAAGGCGTTGAGGTCGACTTAGGTATGATGGACCAAGGTATGGGCAACATCCAGCCCGAGAAACCCGCCATACCGCAGGCTGCCCAACCCAAGCAAGAACAGACCAAGAGCAAAGAAGACCTCGTCACCCAAAATGACGATGAGGCTCCTGCCATCGAAAAACCTAAAGTCACCAAGCCGAAGCAAGAAACCAAACCGGCTGAACAGCCCAAACCTACTTCTAACCCAAGAGCCATCTACCATGGCAACAACAGTCCTCAAGCGGGTGGCTCGGAAGGCATCACCTGGCAACCAGGTGACCAAGGCAAACCGAATGGACTGGCTGGCGTAAGGAAATACGACGGCAACGGCGGACAAGGCAATGGACCTGGCTACAGCCTTGGAGGTCGCGGTGCCAAGTCATTGCACCGACCCAACGACGACTTCAGCGAAGAAGGTATCATCGTTGTCGACATTTGGGTCAATCCCGAAGGCCGAGTAATAAGAGCGGAAGTGGCCACCAAGGGCACCACCCTCATCAACCCATCCATGCGCGAAAAAGCCAAACAAGCCGCACTGCGCTCGGTTTTCCAATCCGACCCCAACGCACCTGAAGAACAAAAGGGCACGATAACCTATACATTTGTCATCAATCAATAATATTGGCCCTTCGACAAGCTCAGGGACCTTGGCTTTCAGGAATTGAGAGCGCTTGAGCCTGTTGGAAGCCTTGTTTTTAAATAATCCACTATGAACTACACGGAAACCCTCGAATGGATGTTGGACAAGCTCCCCATGTTTCAACGCATTGGAGCACCAGCCTACAGAGCGGATTTGCAACACTCCATCCAACTTTTGACCCTTTTAGGCAATCCCTATAACAACTTCAAGTCAGTACATGTGGCTGGCACCAACGGCAAAGGCTCGGTCTCGCACATGTTAGCCTCTGTTTTTCAAGAAGCTGGCTTTAAGACTGGACTTTACACCTCACCCCACCTCCGCGACTTCCGCGAGCGCATCCGCATCAACGGCGAAATGATTCCAGAAGAGTTTGTGGTTCAGTTTATTGAGACCTATAAAGACAATTTCGAACAGATGGAGCTGTCGTTCTTCGAGATGACCGTAGGATTGGCTTTCGACTATTTTTCAAAAGAAAAGGTTGACATCGCCATCGTCGAAGTCGGTATGGGTGGACGTTTAGACACTACCAATCTCATCACGCCTGAGCTGAGTGTCATCACCAACATCGACTTCGACCATACCAAGTTTTTGGGCGACACAAGGGCAAAGATTGCCTACGAGAAGGCTGGCATCATCAAGCCCAACATCCCAGTGGTGATTGGCGAGACCCATCCCGAGACGCAACAAGTTTTCATCGACAAAGCCAAAGAATGCAACAGTGCCATTTATTTTGCCGACCAAATCTTCGACTGCGACAAAATCCACATTGAGTCGTTGTTTGAGCAGCAATTCGACGTTTGGAAAAACAGCGAACTCTATTTGGAAGCCTTGGAAATCCCGCTGATGGGCAACTATCAGAAGAAAAACCTCACCACTGTCATGTGTGCCTTAGACCTGTTGCGCCAGAAATTCGACCTTTCGGAGAACGACATCCGCGATGGCATCGCCAAAGTGGTGAGAAACACCCACTTGATGGGTCGCTGGCAAATCCTCAACAAAGACCCCTTGACCATCGCTGATACAGGGCATAACGTGGCAGGAATCACCGAGGTAGTCAGGCAATTAGCGGAAATGAATTACAACAAACTGCATTTCGTACTCGGCATGGTCAACGACAAGGACATCGACAGCGTGTTGCAGCTCCTCCCTCACAACTGCGAGTATTATTTCTGCAAGGCCGACATTCCACGAGGCTTGGATGCCAACATCTTGGCTGAAAAAGCCTTCGAGATGGGCTTGCGCGGACAGGTGTTTGAATCGGTCAGCCATGCCTATCGGTCGGCAGTCAACAACGCGCATTTCGGCGATGTGGTCTTCATCGGAGGCAGCAATTTCACCGTTGCCGAGGTCGTGTAAAAGAAATATTTTTACCTTTGCAGCAAATTCAGCCCCACTTGAAAAGCAACAAGCTGCATATCATCGTCCTAGTGCTCATTTCGGTACTGCTCAGTTCCTGCTCGATCAGGAAATATGTGCCAGAAGGGAAATATCTCGTCAAGAGCAACAAAGTCGTCATCGAGGAAAAAGGCACTGAGATCAGCAAGTCGGGCGTGTCGAAATACATCTCTCTGAAGCCTTACAAAAAATCGATTCAGACCAACCTCCCCACTTGGATTTATTACCAGTTTGAACGCAGGCCGAAAAGCAAGTTCTGGTCATGGATGAACCGCAATTTCGGCAGAGAACCTATCTACTACGACAAAGCCGAAGCCGACAACTCGTCCATCCAAATGATGCGCTACATCGATAACGTGGGCTACTTCCACTCGAAAGTGGATCATACAATACAACTGAAAGAGCGACGGAAACTGGCCAGAGTTACCTATCACGTTTATCCTGCCAAACCTTACCATATCAACAGCATCGAATACGACATCGGCGACACATTGATGGAGAGTTTCATCATGCGAGACAGTGCCAAATTCAACGTTGACGTGGGCGACATCTACAATGCCTACACCCTCGGCGACCAGCGCGACATGATTACCGAAAGGCTCAGAAACTCAGGTTACTACTACTTCAACCACAGCCATATTCAATACGAAGTGGACAGCAACTACATGAACCACAGCCTGTCCGTCAAAATGAAAGTCGCGCCCAACGAAGTGGCCCATCGCCGCTATCGTATCAACAACATCAGCATCTATCCCAACTTCTCGATATTCAGGATGAACGAGAAGCCCACCGACTCAGCTTCGCTAACGGTCAAAGTCGGACGTCGGCAGATGCCCAACACCTTGGATTTCTATTATTTCGGCAAGCCGCGAGTGAAACCTTCCACCTTCGGCCATTCCATCCAAATCGTCGAAGGCTTTCCTTACATGCTACGCAGTGTGACAAGCACCTACGAAGCGCTGGCCAACTTCAGCCTATTCGGCAATGTCAACATCCAATTCGACAGCGTTCCTAACGACAAGCGCAACCTGTTGGACTGCCGCATCACCATGCAACAAAACGATGCCCATTCGTTCACCGTGCAGGCCGAAGGCACCCACTCCGATGGCGACTTGGGCATCAAGGGAAGTATTTCCTACAGCAATCGCAACATTTTCCATGGTGCCGAAGTGCTGCGCCTCAGCTTGAAAGGCGGTTTGGAAGCCCAAAAAATCATCGACATCACCGATCCGGAGGATGAAAACAAAAGGCAAGTGTTCAACACACGAGAATATGGCTTCTCAGCAAGTCTGCTCTTCCCTAAGTTTCTGGCTCCATTCACTTTAACCACATTCTCACGTGACTACCAGCCCACGACTTCAGTCTCCTTGGGCCTCAACGCACAGATTCGCTACTACTACTCACGTTATATTTCCTCAGCCTCTTTCACCTACGACTGGAAAAGCAGCTACCGCGTCAAACATTCGTTTTCGCCTATTTACTTAAACAGCGTGAAAATCGACAACATCAATCCCGAATTCCAGGAATTCTTGGATCACGAGACCAACCAACGCAAGAAAAACCAATACACCAGCCACTTGATTTTCGGATTGCGCTATTCGTTTATCTTCAATACGCAGAGAATCAACCAACAAGGTAGTTTCGTCTATCTCCGTGCCGACCTCGAATCGAGTGGCAACCTGCTGTCGTTGTTCAACAAAACGAAACTCATCACCGAAGATCATGGCATACACAAGATATGGGGCGTACCTTACGCACAATACGTTCGCACAAGCTTCGACATACGCCAACATATTGACTTAGGGCACAACAACTGGTTGGTATTCCGACAATTCATCGGTCTTGGAATCCCATACGGCAACTCAGATGACCTGCCATTTGAACGTAGCTTCTATGCTGGCGGTGCCAACAGTTTGCGAGGCTGGGTTTATCGTGGCGTAGGCCCTGGAGGTTATGTGCCATCAGGCACAGACATCGAGAAAATTGGCGACATTCACCTGGAGCTGAATGCTGAATACCGATTCCCCATCTACGATATCTTCAATGGCGCAGTGTTTTTTGACGCTGGCAACGTGTGGGCATACCACCCCAACCATGCCATGCCTAACAGCGAATTCAGATTCAATAGCTTCTACAAGCAATTAGCGATGGATGCTGGTTTAGGTTTACGTATCGACGTTTCGTTTCTTATCCTACGCGTCGATTTCGCCTATGCCATGCGCAACCCCTTCCCCGACGAGAATGGCCGCTATTGGCGCTTCGGCAATGACCTTTTCACAGACAACTGGAGGATGAACATCGGCATCGGTTATCCCTTCTAAGACATGCTGAGTCGCAGCGAGTTATACCAAAAAATGGTTGAGGCTTTCTGCCTCGAACCCACTGATGGGCAAGCCACAGTGATGTACCATTTGTCAGCGTTTTTACTTTCAGAAAAAGAAAACCCGACCTACATTCTTAGAGGTTACGCCGGTACGGGAAAAACCTCGCTGGTGAAGGCTTTGGTGAAAACCTTGCCGCAGATAATGATGCGATACGTGTTGATGGCACCCACTGGACGTGCGGCCAAGGTGCTCAGTAGCTACACCCAGCAAAACGCTTCCACTATCCACAGAAGAATTTACCAAGCCCAAACCTTCCCCGATGGCAGCATACGTATGGCCCGGAGTGAAAACAAATCCAAAAACACGTTATTCATTGTCGATGAGGCATCCATGATTGGCGAGCAAAGTGAATTTGGCGGCAAAAGCCTCCTCGACGACTTGTTGGAATACGTCTTCAGCGGCGAGCAATGTCGGCTATTGCTTATCGGCGACACAGCTCAGCTGCCACCAGTGGAAAGCCGTGAGAGTCCCGCATTGGATTGCGACTACCTCAAATCACAATTTCCCATCACCGCCGCGACATACGAACTCACCGAGGTAAAACGACAGGCTTTAAGTTCAGGCATCCTCTTCAATGCAACCCATATTAGGGAACGACTGAAAGAAAACGCCTACGAATACGAGCTACCTCTGTTTGAAATCAACGGTTTCGACGACACAAAAAAAATCGAGCCTGAGACCTTTGAAGAGCTGCTCTACAAAGTCTTTTCCGAAAACGTCGACAACGAGGCCATCATCGTCTGCAAGTCGAACAAAAGGGCAAATCTGTTTAACCAAGCCATCCGTGGGCGCATCCTCAACATAGAAGGCGAAATAGCCACTGGTGACCGTCTGATGGTCGTGAAAAACAACTACTATTGGGCTGATGGCAACGACAGCATCAGTTTCATCGCCAACGGCGACATGGCCGAGATACGCAAAATCAAACATTTCGAGGAGATGTACGGATTCCGTTTTGCCGATGTCGAGTTGAGCTTCACAGACTATCCCGACGCACCCAACGTGGAGGCTAAAATCCTGCTCGACACGCTGAACAGCAACAGTGCCTCGCTGACTACGGAAGAAAGCCAACGCCTGTTTGCTGCCATTGAGGAAGACTATATGGACATCCCCAACCGTAGGCAACGCTATAAGGAAATGCGCAAAAACCCGTGGTTTAATGCCTTGCAGGTGAAATTCGCATACGCCCTCACCTGTCACAAAACCCAAGGCGGCCAATGGAACACCGTTTTCATCGACTCAGCGTTCAACCAAAAGGAAACTTTGGAGACCGAAGACCTGCGTTGGATTTACACCGCCTTGACCCGAGCGCAACAACGTGTGTATTTCGTGAATTTCAAGGAAGAGTTTTTCAGATAAGCGCCGCCTTAGCCCTTGATTTGAATCAAAAAGCCTTCCTCAATCAGCGGCTGCACCAAGGTCCGCATCTCTTCCACCGTAAACTTCTGCAAGCCCTGTTCTGGAGTAGGCCGGTCAATCGTGTAGACCATCACTTCGCGCGGATGCAAAACACGCACAATGTCCATCCAACCGTTCACGACTTCAGGACTTGAAGAGTCGAAGTCCTTGCTCTTCAGAAACATGGTCTGCAAGATGAAATTACCCTCAAAGCGTTTCAAGGCTTCCACCACACGCTGAATGTCATAACCCTTAGCGGGATGATTAATTTTCTCCACCAAGGCATTGGTCGGAGCGTCGATTTTCATTGTCGGGTTGTCCACTTTGCACAGCGCCTCAAAAACCTCGGGCACATGCGCTCGTGTGGCATTTGAGAGCACCGTAATCTTCGAGTTGGGATAATACTGGTTGCGGAGCCTTATCGTGTCGTCGATGATTTGCGGGAACTCAGGGTTGATGGTCGGCTCGCCATCACCGCTGAAAGTGATGGAGTCAATCGGGATTCTCTCAACCTGACATTGTTTCAATTTGATTTCCAACGCATGGCGGACTTCAGCAGCTGTGGGCAACTTGGTATCGCCCAAACCATCCTTGTTCCAGCCACATTCGCAATAAATGCAGTCGAAAGTGCATATTTTGCCATTTTCAGGGAGCAAATTAATGCCTAAGGAGCTGCCTAATCGGCGGCTCCTTATCGGTCCGAAGACAACTTCTTCTCTAATCATGATAGTTTACTTCGCGTACTGGACAGCACGGGTTTCGCGGATGACCGTGATCTTGATTTGACCAGGATAGGTCATCTCGGTCTGGATCTTTCTCGACAAGTCGTAGGCAATGCGGTCGGCTTCTTGGTCGCTCACCTTGTCGGCACCCACGATGACGCGCAACTCGCGGCCTGCCTGGATAGCGTATGTCTTTACCACGCCTTGATACGACATGGCCATCTCTTCCAACTTGTTCAAACGCTGAATGTAGGCTTCCACCACCTCGCGACGTGCACCAGGACGTGCGCCCGAAATGGCGTCGCACACTTGCACGATGGGTGATATCAGGTTGTCCATCTCGATTTCGTCGTGGTGGGCACCGATAGCATTGCAGATATCGGGTTTCTCCTTGAGGCGCTCGGCCACCTTCATACCCAGGATGGCATGTGGCAGTTCTTCCTCGTTGTCGGCCACCTTACCAATGTCGTGCAGCAAACCTGCGCGCTTGGCAGCTTTCACGTTGAGGCCAAGTTCAGCAGCCATCGTAGCGCACAACTTGGCGGTTTCGATGGAGTGTTGCAACAGGTTCTGACCATACGAAGTACGGTATTTCATGCGACCCACCATCTTGATAAGTTCGGGGCTGAGGTTGTGGATACCAAGGTCGATGGCAGTACGCTTTCCGATTTCGACAATCTCCTGATCCACTTGTTTTTCCACCTTGTGCACCACTTCCTCAATACGAGCGGGATGGATGCGACCGTCGGTGACAAGCTTTTGCAACGAGAGGCGGGCGATTTCGCGGCGAATCGGGTCGAAGCCTGAGATGAGGATGGCGTCCGGGCTGTCGTCGATGATGATTTCGACGCCCGTCAACGACTCTAAGGCACGGATATTACGGCCTTCGCGACCGATAATGCGGCCCTTGATTTCATCGTTTTCAATATTGAACACGCTGACTGTATTCTCGATGGCTGTCTCGGAAGCCGTGCGTTGTATGGTCTCGATGACGATTTTCTTCGCCGTCTGATTGGCGCTCATCTTGGCTTCTTCAGTGACTTCCTTCACGTAGACCATAGCCTCGGCCTTGGCATCATCCTTGACGAGTTCGATGAGTTGTTCTTTGGCTTCCTTGGCTGAGAGACCCGAAATAGTCTCGAGTTTTTGCATGGCTTCGGCATGCATACGGTCAAGGTCGGCCTTTTTCTTATTGAGAGCCTCAATTTGCGCATCCAAACGCTGCTGTGTGGCTTGCACTTCCTTGGCCTTGCGTTGGGCGTCCTCCATCTTCTTGGTGGCATCTTGCTTCAGTTGGTTGACGCGATTTTCGGCGCTGGCCAACTCGCGTTTGCGCTCGTTGCAGGCCTTTTCGTGTTCGTCCTTCAATTGGAGGAACTTCTCTTTAGCTTGCAAAATGCGCTCTTTCTTGAGGACTTCGGCCTTTTCCTTGGCCTCTTCCAAAAGGGCTGATGCTTCTTTGATGACTGCTTTTTTGAGGAGAGTGGACGTGATGAGGTAACCCACCGCGAGGCCCACGACCAATGCCGCCACGGCGATGATAATCCATGTTGTGAGGGTGATGTTGAGTAATAACATTTGAAACTCGGTTTTTACCCGATTTTGGAGGGAAGAACAAAAAGAAACTGCCTGCTCGATGGGAAATGTGTAAACCCCAAAGAATACGCTTGTGGCTGCCGCGTTGCGCAAACGTCCACTGGCACCGGAGTGCTTCCCAGAAGGGAATGAGGCCTGTTTTTACAGTGCGCGAGCAAACCGATTGATGTTGTTGATAGTGTTGAGTTTACCAGTTGCGTAGAACAGGCAGTTTCAAATCTTCAAAGAACGCTGGCCCATATTGGGTTTATGCTTGCGGGTCGCTCAGTAGGTCATTCAACTCGTTCAGTTTACGTTCCAGATGTTGATCGCGGTAAGCGCTTTCAGATTCATACTTGAGTACTGTGGCTGCAAATTGCAGTGCAGTCATGGCCAGCAGGTCTTGGTCGCTCTTGTAAGCATAGTGTTTGGCATAGAACTTCACCCTCTCGTTGATCAGCGAAGCCGCCTTACGCACTTTTTCCTCGTCAGCACGAGCCACCGACAATCGGTAAGCCTTGTCCAAAAGGGTGATATTAATCATAATCTCATCCATTATGCTGACTTTCAATTATCTGAGTTATTCCTTACTGTTCAAAATCGAAACGCACCTGTCAATCTCTTTCACCAATTCCCTGATGAGCTTCCTTCCTTCTTCTATTTCTCCCTCGTTGTCGAGTGCGTTAACAATAGTAATTTTATTTATTTTGTCTTGCAACTCCTCTGCCGATTGGCGCAAAGCCCTGTTTTCTTTTCCCAAGGCTTCATTTTCGTCGGCAAGACGCTTGTTCTCAACGGCCAATCGACTTTTTTCATCCAGCAATTTCCTCAATTTCAGCTCGATTTCGGAAACTATGATGCTCAAGTCAGCCATGGCAAACAAGGTTTGGAATTGTGGCACAAAAATACGCATTTATATTATACTTTACCCCATTTCGCGAAAAAAAATTCCACGACTGGTCTGACATGCTGGAAAAAGCCCTATCTTTATCGCTTCAAAATCAACCAAAAATGAAAAGGCTTACGCTTATGATTCTTTTGACAGCAATGCTCGCTTCATGCTCTCAGAAAGAGACTACCATCACCCTTGTGGAAACCACCGACACCCACGGACGCTATGACGAATTCGCCAACGATGCCCATCTCATCAAGAAAATGAAGGCGCAGTTGGGCGATCATCTCATTCTTTTGGACAATGGCGATGATATGCAAGGCACTGTGTTTCAGTATTGTTCGAATCACGACGAGCAACATCCCAACCTCACTTCCGAATTCTTGAATTATTTTCCTTACGACGTGGCCACCGTCGGCAACCACGACATCGAAGCAGGGCGCAAGGTGTTTGACCGCGTTTATGCCGAGGCCAAAATGCCTATTCTGGCCGCTAATGTCATCGATGAAACGACGGGAGAGCCTTATTTCACACCTTATATTATATTAGAACGCGACGGCTACAAAATTGCCATACTCGGCCTGCTGACACCATACGTCGTCACTTGGGTGCCTGACCGCCTGCGTCAGGGCCTTCGCTTCGAAAACCTTGAAAACGCTGCAGCCAAATGGCTGAAAATCATACAAGATAAAGAACATCCTGATTTAATGGTAGGTCTCTTCCATTCCGGTTTTGAGCCTCAAGTGCAAAATCTCCCGACCGACCATCCTCTGGGCCGTGAAAACGCCACAAAATGGGTAGCCGAAAACATTCCAGGTTTCGACATCATCTTCTACGGACACGACCACAGGTCGAAAGCCGAACAGCTGACCAACATCAACGGCGACCCCGTTTATGTGCTCAATTCAGGCAACCGAGCACAAGGTCTGGCCAAGGCTGAAGTGAGGCTGAAAAAGGGACAGAAACCCATCATCAGCATTGAACTTATTCCAACCGACGGCGAAGAAAAAGACACCGACTTCCTCGCCATGCTCCAACCATATCTCGACCG
>Ga0310694_10001676_pt1 | contig 24457 bp, 20 predicted proteins | sample 174DNAGHGhighgp2_FD_203884 | JGI IMG/M metagenome (GOLD analysis project Ga0310694, IMG submission 203884) | Sheep rumen microbial communities from Palmerston North, Manawatu-Wanganui, New Zealand - 1742 DNA GHGhigh gp2 (v2) (version 2) | ecosystem: Host-associated > Mammals > Digestive system...
CGCATCGCAACCCAGTCACCCGCCGAAAACGATGCCCTTGTCGCCGCAATAAGAAACTACGAATTACACCAATTAAACTAATTTGGCATAAGCAGTCATCGTTATTTGTGTAATTCGTGAAATTGTTTGTTTTGTAATAGAATGAAGGAGATTCTGATTGTCATATTGCCGTTGTTGTTGGGTTGGTTGCTGGATTTCTTTTTCGGTGACCCGTCACGGCTGCCGCACCCCATTGTGTGGTTCGGCAAAATGATTTCGTGGGGGGAACACCGCCTCAATATGGGCAATCATCGCATGGCAAAAGGAGCCGTGATGGCCATTGCCCTGATTCTGATGGTGTTCTTTGTCGTGTGGGGACTCAAGCGGCTGATTCCTAACATGGTATTGTGGTTCATTCTTGATACCATCATCATTTTCTACTGTTTGGCAGGAACAACGCTTATCCGAGAGGTGCGAGAGGTGTTTTTGGCGCTGGACCGTTCGTTGGACGAAGGCCGCAAACAGGTCGCCCGCATTGTGGGACGCGATACCTCGCAACTGTCAGCCCAAGAGGTGCGCACAGCCGCCCTCGAGACCTTAGCCGAAAACTTGAGCGACGGCGTGATAGCACCCCTGTTTTGGTTCGCATTACTGGGCACGCCGGGCATGCTGGCCTATAAGATGGTCAATACCCTTGACTCGATGATTGGCTACCGCACCGAGCGTTACAAGGACTTCGGCTGCTGGGCCGCCCACATCGATGACGTGGCCAATTATATCCCAGCCCGTTTGACCGCCCTGCTCATGGTCATCGCCTCGGGCAGGTTGTCACTCTTGAAGTTCGTGTGGAAAAACGGCCGCAAGCACGCCAGCCCCAACAGCGGCTATCCTGAGGCTGCCCTTGCCGGCATCCTCAACTGCCGTTTCGGCGGTCCCCACTACTACTTTGGCGAACTCTTCGATAAACCCTTCATCGGCGAGAATGACCGCCCGCTCATCACTGCCGACGTGCACACTGCCGTCCGCATCAACCGAACGGCTGAACTCCTCATGCTCGCCTTGACGCTTGTCGTGATGATATTTCTTTAGAAGTATTTGGTGATGTGAGCGGTGTCGAAGTTGTTCATCTCGTTGATCATCCTCACGGCCGAATCGATGATGGGGTAGGCGCACAAGGCGCCGGTACCTTCGCCGAGGCGCAGGCCCAGGTTCAGGATGGGCTTGGCGTGAACAATGTCGAGCATGCGACGATGGCCGCTCTCGTCTCCGCAGTGGGTGAAAATTAAGTAGTCTTGGGCGGCGGGATAGAGCTTAATAGCCGCGATGGCACAGGCCGTCATGATAAAACCGTCAACCAGCACGATAAGATGTTTTTCGGCTCCTTGCAGCATGGCTCCAATGGCCGTTACCATCTCAAAACCACCGAAGTAGCGAATAGCATTCTCGGTTGTGTTCTCCATCGTTTCATGGTAATGCTTCAAAGCTTGAGACAGGATTTCACGCTTGTGCTGGATACCAGGGCTGTCAAGGCCCGCTCCAGCGCCGATGCAATCGTCAAGCGGAATGTTGCCGAACAGGCTCATCCAGATGCTTGATGGCGAGGTGTTAGCGATACCCATTTCGCCGATGCTCAGCACCTGACACCCCTCAGCAATGCAGTCATCCACAAGGTCGCAGCCGACTTGGATGGCGCGGTCGAATTCCTCTTGGCTCATAGCTGGCTCGTGCAGGAAATTGCGAGTGCCGAGGGCAATCTTGCGGTCTATGATGCCCTCAACATGACTGAGGTCATAATCCACACCTGTGTCCACGATGCGCAACTTGAATCCATGTTGGCGGCAGAACATGTTCACGCCCCCACCACCACGGGTAAAGTTGATCATCTGCTGCCAGGTCACCTCGCGGGGTGACACGCTCACGCCCTCACGCTCGATGCCGTGGTCACCGCCCAGCAACAGGTGGCAGGGATGGTTGAGGCTGGGCGTTAAGGTCTGCTGGATAAGGCAAATCTGCAAAGCCAGTTCCTCCAGGCGGCCCAGCGAGCCTTTGGGTTTGTTCAAGTGGTCGATTTTCTGCTGGATGCTCTGTTCCAGCGACTTGTCGGTGTGGTGTATATTGAATAGTTTCATTTTCTTAGTCCTTAGTTAATTTCTAGATTGTCTAGATAATCTAGATGCTCTAGAACTTTTCACTTTTAACTGTTACCGGGATTCCCGAGACCATGAGGATGACTTCGTCGGCACGGCTTGCGATGTGCTGGTTCATCCAACCTTGCAGGTCGGTGAACCGCCGTTGCACGGAATCCACACTCACGCCACCGCTACCAATTTCGTTGGTCACAAAGATGAAGGTGGCGTCCTGTGCCGTAAAGCGGTCAAATTCCTCTTTGGCGGTCGCTAAGACCTGCTGTGTGTCTTGGTTCTGATTCTCGAAAAAGAAATTGGTCAGCCACAGCGTCACGCAGTCGATGACAGCCACACGTCCCGTCAAGTCGTGTCGGCTCAAGTATTTCTCCTCTTCGATATTGGTCCACTGTGGCCCACGGCGCTCCTGATGTCGGTGCACCCGCTCACGAAATTCCTCGTCCCAAACATGGGCAGTAGCCACATATACTGGATTGTCGGCAAGGCTCAATGCCAGTTCCTCGGCATATCGGCTTTTGCCCGAGCGTTGCCCACCAGTAATTAATATGATTTTACTCATTTAAGTTTATTGTTTGTAGTTGTAAGTATTATCCTCTAAAGCCTAATTACAATATAATCTCCGTAATCGGGGAGATTGCTCCAAGCATTGTCCCAGGAATAAAGTCCCGCATGAATACCTGCGCTGATGAGTACCCCGGCATGGGCGAAGATTGCCACACGATGGTAGGGCTGGGCCTTGAGCTCGTCGAGAAATGCCGCCACGCGCTGGTATTGTTGCTGAAAGCTCTCGCCGCCTGTCGTGGGCTGGTACAGGTAATCGTCGTACCATTCCTGCAGATGCGGGTCCTGGATCTCGTCATAGAGTTGCATTTCCCATTCACCCATGTTCATTTCAAGCAGGCGCTCGTCGGTTTCGGCATCGGGATAGCCGCAATAGGCCGCCAGCATGCGGGCGCGAGTCAAGGGCGAGGAAAACACCTTGTCAAACGGAAGGAATTGCTCAAGCGACTGGCACGTCAATTCGGCCTCTTTCTCAAATGTGTCACGAACGGGTACATCGGTTTGTCCGTAGCACGTCCCCTTGGGAACATCGACACTAGTATGTCTAATCAAAACAATTTCCATTTTAGGCTTTAGGTATTAGCTTTAGGCGTTAGTTAATTGTTGTGAGCAAACGGTCAGATATATTGCCAGTTCGGCCAATAGGCAAACAGCGCCGCAACAGTCACCTGTATAGCCGTGAATCTTGCGATGGATGAGGAGATACATAAAATAAACGACCAGAGCAGGAGTGACCATCACTAAATACCAGTTGGAACCCAATAGCTTGAACATAAATATCATCGGTAGCAAGCCTTGCGCCATCAGACTCAATCCCGCAGCAACTGTGGGTTTGCGGTAAACGGTCTTGTTCTTGGCCTCTTCCTCGCGACGCGCGTAGGGAAGCATTGACACCAGTTGGCTCGTAACCATCTTGGAAAAAGGATCGGCAGCAAGAATAGTGAGCGCTCCCGCGACAGGTGTCATGCTAAACAGCGCAGTGCCTAGCAGCAGCATGTAGATGATAAGTCCCAACACGCCATAAGTGCCGATGTGTGAATCTTTCATGATGGCGAGGATGCGCTCACGGTCGCCACCGCCGCCAAAGCCGTCCAAGAAGTCGGCCAATCCGTCCTCGTGCAGTGCCCCAGTAATAAGTAACCGCACAGCAATCGCGGCAATCACGGCCACGGCATGAGGCAATATCATGCTGCCAAAGTAAAGTGTGGCAGCCATAGCGCCTCCCGTGAGCCAGCCTACTAACGGCCAAAACTCAACAACAGATTTATAACAGGCCTGAGGTGGCTGATATATGCGCCAAAAAGGCAGCCTCGTGAAAAAAATCAACGCCGCCCAAATGCTGTCATACCACCTTGTTTTTACAGTAGTTTCTTCCATAGCGCAAAGGTACAAAGAAGTTTCTAGTTTATAGTCCCTAGTCCCTAGTTTTTTTGGTGGTTTTCATGCGGCTTGGTCATTAAAAAGTAGTACCTTTGTAGCATTAATAAATGAATAAAAGAATGAAGAAGTTTTTAGGATTAATTGCAGTTTTGGTGCTGCTTTGCGCCTGCTCTTCACAAGGCGACAAACAAACGAAGTCAGGTACAGATTCGATGGAAGAAGTGACCGTGAAGTATGCCACAGGGTTCAGTGTTCGTGACTCAGCTGATATCCGCTTGGTTGACGTGGGCAAGAAAGATCATTTCGCACTTGTGCATGATGCCGATGCTGTCGTTCCCGAGGGCTATGTCAAGGTCAAGGTGCCGATAGAGCGAACCATCTGCATGACCTCGCTGCAATTGTCCAATTTCACTATCCTCGATGCCCACGACATCGTTAAAGGCATCACCAGCACCAAAAACCTCTTTAACGAGGACATCAAGGCGCGTGTGAAGGACGGGCGCATCGTCAAAATCGGTATGGAAGGTGAATTTGACCCCGAGGTGGTCATGGCCGCCAATCCTGACGTGATTTTCATCTCTCCGTCAAAGCGTGGCGGCTATGATGCCATTAAGGAAATCGGCATTACGCTGGTGCCCCATTTGGGATACAAGGAACTTGACCCGCTGGGCCAGGCCGAGTGGATTAAGTTCATCGGCATGTTCATTGGCAAGGAAAAAGAAGCCGCAGAGATTTTCGCCGGCATCGAGAGTCGCTACAACGAGCTGAAGGAAAAAGCCGCCAAGGCCGAGCAACGTCCTACCGTCACCAGCGGCGAGATGCACTACGGCAACTGGCATGCTGTGGGTGGCAAGAACTATTTGGCGCAGATCTTCCGCGATGCTGGTGCCGACTATGTCATCAACGATGACGAGACCTCGGGCGAAGACCTGGAATTTGAGAAGATGTATGCCTTGTCGGCCAATGCCGACTACTGGCGCATCCTCAACAGTTATCAGGGCGATTTCTCCTACGAGGCGCTGAAGGCTTCGGAGCCCCGCAACGAGATGTTCAAGGCTTTCAAGGAGAGAAAGGTCATCTACTGCAACATGAAGCAGACGCCCTATTACGAAATAGCTCCCGTCAAGCCCGACGTATTGCTGAAGGACTTTGTCGCCATTTTCCATCCCGAGCTGGTCGAGAAAGACTACCAACCCACCTTCTACCACCTGCTTAAATAAAATATAGAAGCTCTAGACTATCTAGATTATTTAGAAACTAAGGACTAGAAACTAAAGAAAAATGAGACGTACGCTGCCTTTGATGTTAGCCCTTGTGGTGGCAATCCTCGTGATGGTGATTGTCAACCTGTTCATCGGTTCTATCGAGATACCTGTGGGCGACATCTGTCGTATCCTTGTCGGCCAGGGCAGCGAAAGCGAAATCTGGACCAATATCATCCTAAGCTCCCGCTTGCCGCAGGTGCTCACCGCCATCGTAGCGGGAGCTGGCCTGGCTGTGAGCGGCCTGATGATGCAGACCATCTTTCACAACCCGCTGGCGGGCCCGTCCATCCTGGGTATTTCCAACGGTGCCAGCCTGGGAGTTGCCTTCGTCGTGCTGCTGTCGGGACAGCTGGGTGGTGTGGCGTTGAGTTCGTTGGGCTACTTGGGCGATGCCGCCGTCTCGGTTGCCGCCATCATCGGTGCCATTGCAGTGATGATGCTCATCGTGTGGATTTCGGGCAAGGTGCGGGGCAATGTTACCCTGCTGATTATCGGTGTGATGATTGGCTATCTTGCTACCGCCATCATCGGTGTGCTCAAGTTCCTCAGTCCCGAAGAAGATGTGAAGGCCTTTGTGGTTTGGGGACTCGGCTCGTTCTCCCGCGTATCGGGAGACCAGATGATACTATTCGTTGTGCTCATGTGCGTTCTTTTGCCCTTGAGTTTCCTGCTGGTAAAGCCCTTGAATGCCATGCTGCTCGGCGACCGCTATGCCGCCAATCTGGGTGTCAACGTCAAGCGGGCACGCACATGGATCATCATCTGCTCGGGCACGCTGGTGGCTATCGTCACCGCCTATTGCGGCCCCATCATGTTCATCGGTATGGCGGTGCCCCATCTGGCCCGTGGCCTGTTCCGCACCAGTGACCACACCAAACTGATGCCCGCCACCGCCATGTGTGGCGCAGCCCTGGCGCTAATTTGTAACTTGATTGCCCGTGCTCCGGGATTTGAAGGCGCCATGCCCGTCAACAGCGTCACCGCCCTCATCGGCGCCCCCATCATCATCTACGTCCTCTACCGTCGCCGCAAGACCTCCTACGAGTAAACTAGTTTACAGTGTTATTCTGCCAGCGTGCAGTTGCTCGATGGGAAAAACTAAGTCCCAGTTCTTTCCCCACACGATATTGCCATTCTCGATAGTAAAACGACTGAACTTGCGTGGGTCAAGATATTTGTTGTATTGAGGATGTGGATGATTTATGGTCTTAGCGATGAAACAATTCTTATAACTGTACTTGAAGACTTTATTGCCGACTGGCTTTATGACATCATGAAATGGGATGATTAAAGTAGAATGAAGATAAGAGATATCGCAATACGGCATCTTTTATCTTCATTCTATAATCTCTTATTATTGTCAAATTCTTATATTGTAAAACAAATAATTTTAGTCTTTATTGCTTTGTTCGAGCACTTGACTTAATTTATTCGTAATCTTCGCATATCTGGCCCACTGCGTTGATGACATATAATCATATGCACCTTGCATTTCGTCTCCAATTTCTTGAGCCTTTTTCATAAGTCCTGGGTACTCGTCGTATGCGCTCATATCTCCCTTATCAATTCTTTTTGATAAAGAAATACATTTATCTACATACTTTTCATATGAGTCAAGGATTTTATCCCAATCTTTATTTGCCGTTGCTTTAGAGGAATGATTGCTAATGGATACTTCATCTAATTCATCATCTGATGAAGATACCAAATCGTCTAAATTGTCAGTATCATCTGATACATATTCGCCTCCTTCTCCGCCAGAATTACTTTCGTAAGCTGATGTAATACGGAAACTAACTGCTTCTTTTGCGGCATCCCCGACGCTGAAGCGAATTGTTCCTTTTCTTCCAGGTTTGAGTTTAACTAAAGAGACAGCTTCATCAGGATCATACGACCCAGAAAATCCACTACCACTTGCCTCGACTTTATCAAGGATATTGCCATCCGCATCAAGGAATTCTATACCAAAGCCAACCTGTATATATTCGACTGCTGCAAATTCACTAAAACTGAAAAGATGTTTTCCTTCTAGATCAAAAGGAAGATCTTCTTCTGTTCGTTTTAATTCAACAGTAATGATACCATTGCCAAACCCTTCGGTAGCTTTATATTCTCTATCAATCACAACAAAACAGTCTTCCATGTCACCTGAAACTTCTGTAGTTTCAGGTTTAAGAATGATTTCTTGTTTTTCTTCGTTCTTCTTACCGCTGCACGAAATGAGACATATCGTAAACACAGCAGCAACACTAATTCTGAATAATTGTTGAATCATAAAAAAAATGTTAAGTTGCTACCTACTCTTTTCAGGATTTTCGGCAAACCTCCTTCCGTATTCTTGTTTCAATATTTTGATTAACTGATGAGGAAAGAGATATTCAACGCAACACCTATTATATTGCCAATAGCAATAAACGTATTGAATTTAGATTTAAATATAGGCACAAAACATAATGCGGCGATTACCACCCATGAGATAACTAAAATCCATACAGCGGTTTTTAGTTCTTGAATAGCTTCACCAAAATCGAAATCCATTTCCACGAAGGAACTGCCTAAATTCCAAAAAACCATTGCTAAATATGCAATAGCAGTAATTGCTTCTAGAACAATGATAACCCACGATAGTTTTCCTTTCGTACTCTGTTTGTTAATGTCATTACTCATAACTATAAAAAATACTGCCTTTACAGTCCATTCAGGCGATGCTAATACATAAACAGAAAGCGAGGACTGCCATGCCACGCATTGAAAGTTGATGGTTGTAGGAAAAACCAGTAGTACAAAAAGGGGATATAAGTGCAATCCAGGCCTAAACGTGGAGGCTGCCGTTCTCCTTTTGTGATAATTCAGATGAAAATTTCCTGCGTTTTCAACTTACAAGAATAAGCATGTCGCTTCTTTTCCAAAATGTCGTTGGATTGTTTCCCAATCCATGTTTGCAAAGTTAGTCAGAATAAATTGCTCTGAGACAATGTTTCTTGGTTCTTATTGGTTCTATTCAAAATAAGAACCAACAAGAACTGGCTGGGTGTTGCGGAGTGGTGCTTTTTGATGTAATTTTGCGGAAAAATGAAACGAGCGACATGGAAATGATGCAGGAACAGTTGGCGGCATTGCGGCAGTCGGTAGAGGATCGCTACGGACAGGCGATCAATTCGCCCAGCGACTTTGCCGGGCTGTGTGACCAACTGGCGCTTGTGCAGGGAGAACAGGTCTCGGTGAGCACCCTCAAGCGCGTGTGGGGCTATGTGACAGGCTATGCCACAATCCGTGTGAGCACGCTCAATATCCTGTCTCGTTACGCTGGATGCCGCGACTGGCGGGACTTCTGTGACACGTTGTCAAGTCCCGACGTGAGTTCATTCCCGACTGGTGATGTCGTGGCGCTGAGTACGCTGCGGGTAGGTGATTGTGTAGAAGTGACCTGGTCGCCTGGCCGTCGCATTGTGGCGCAGAACTTGGGGCAGGGACGCATGCGCGTGCTTGAGAGCCAGCGCAGCAAGTTGGCCGTTGATACGACTTTTTCCTGCACTGGTTTTGTGAATGGTGAACAACTCGTGCTCACCCAGGTAGAGGCTGCCGGCACCGACCACTCATTGACCTATGTGTGCGGCAAGCGCGGCGGCATCACTGCCCGCATCCTGCCCGTCACCGATCCAGCACAGGACGCACGCTGAAGCCGTTGTTGACGATAATGAAGATACACTGCACCCCCTCGGGCAGTAACCTAAGTGCGACACCATCATGTCCAGCATTATTCATTGATTTATCTACGCGCGATATGGTGGCCCAATAATATCCCATTTTCCCTAATTCATAGTATTCATTCTCATAGCGGAATCCTGCTAATGGCAGGAATATCCTATTCCCATTCGGCCCTATTACCAGATAACCAGGTGGTGTGCCACTAGGGTGAACCATTGTCCACTGGCAGCGGGTGAGCAGTTCATCCATGTCTTGCTTGCGTGGTGTTCTCCACTGTCCGCCCCATTGAACGCGGGCAATATCATATTCTGAGCCGCTATAGTCGTTTTGAGAGCTGGTGTTCCAGTACATGCCACCACTGTCATCCTTGCTTGTCATCACCCGTCCTGTCGGATCCCCATAGCCATAGTAGCCGCCAGTCATACAAAGGCTGGGACGATCGCAACCCACGTTGAATGGGGCCCACAGCACATTCAGCCCCAAGTCCACCGCCACGTCTTCACTGATGTTGCCTGGAATTTCATGAGGCATTTTGGGAAACGTATATTGCATCCCGTCCTCGGTTACTGTAATGTAATGAGCAGTGTCGCTAGCCCAATGGTTAATAGTATCGGCTGTTAAATACTCTGGCAATGTGGGTGCCAGTTTTTGCCCCGCTCCCCAAAAATGAGTGCCAGTGCTGTTGCTTCCCAAAATAAAGGCTATTGCCATACACACCGCTGCCAGCAAGGTCATGGTCACCCACTTGATCAAGCGATGATTGTTTGTCGCTGCATGGGTCAGTGCTTGACTCAGTGCCCTCGCGTCGGCGGGCCGCTTGTTGCGGTCGGTTTGTAGAAGCCGTCCCATCACTCGATTGAACCGTCGAGGCAACCCCATTTCCTGCATGATACACCCCACGGCATATAGGTCGGCACGGCCATCGACAATGATATCTTCTTGCCGCTGCTCGGGAGCCATGTAAGGCTCGGTCCCCGCTGGGGCGCGGAATGCACTTTGATTGCCGGCCATAGCCAGCCCCAGGTCAATGAGTACTACCCGCCCGTCTGGCGTAATCATGATGTTGGATGGCTTGATGTCGCGGTGAACGACGTTCATGCGGTGGCAGTAGTCAAGCACATCACACAATTGCAGCAACACATCGACTTTTTCACTCCATGTGTGGTCTTCTTCAAGCCATTGCTTGAGGGTGATACCCTCGACCCACTCCTGCACAATAAACTCGCCATCTCCCAACTGCGGCACTCGCTCCAGTGAGACAAAGCGCACTATGCCCTGATGCCGCAACATCATGCCCAGGCTGAACTCCTTGCGCAACAATTCACGCATCACGGCATCGTCCTCATATTCGGGCTTGAGCCCCTTAAGCATCCACCAACGGCCGTCGCGCTTAACTTTTACTAGACGATTGTAACGGCTATGGCATTCTATTATGTCCAGTGTATCAAATGGAGCGGCTATCATCTTAGTACTTTTTGTCTAAAACTGGACGGATGGCAAGACCATATTCCAAAGATACCGTATCATTCAGATTAATATCAATAGTATCAAAATGAACCGCATAGGCATTTCGTCCCAGACCTGTAACAGGTGTGCTGCTCCAATAACGGCCTACAGTACCTATCTCGTGGTCACGATAACGTAATTTATAGCCAGCCATCGGTAAGAAGATGGATGCGCCACTTGGTCCATGGACTTTATAACCAAGCGGGACGCCTCGTCGCTGTATTAAGGACCACTTGCACTTCAAGACGAGCTCTTTCCACTCGTCATGAGAGGGTATGCGCCATCCATGCCCCCAAGTTCTACTCACTCCGTCATAGACAGTACCAGAGATATCTTGCATTTGACGGCTTTCTGGCCAATAGTTGTCCATTGGAATAAATGGTCCTTGACCCACTGTGTCGCACCAAATGAAAAAGCCTCCAACATGGTTGACATCGGCATCTGTACTTCCCAAATTGAATGGAGCCCAAAGCACTTCTAACCCTAGATCCACAGCAATGTGCTCAGGAATGTCACCTGGTGCCTGTTTCAATATATTCAAAAAATAAATATTTGCCCCCGTGATGGTAGAATAAAAATGGTTGTACTCATCAGCATATGCCATAAGAGACAGATTGACCGTGTCGGTGAAGTAAATGTCCGGCAAGGGCAATGAATCGGCTTGTTGGCTATCGCGTTGCATCGCCACTTTGTGCCCAGCCCAAAATGCTCCGGCGGCAAGCATGGTTAGAATCAGGGCGAAAGAAGCCATCTTCAACCATTTTCTGGATTTGCCACCTGAGATTGTTTTCCTGATTTCATCGATGGACGCGATGCGCCCGCCCTTGCAGTTGTCGGCAACAGATTTGAGAGAGTGTAGTCCTAATGTGCCGATGATGTCACCCAGTGCCGCTATATCATCCTTCGGGTCTCCTTCACAACTGTAAGCGACAAGTTTTGCAATGTTATCCTGGTGGGTAACTATGACAGTGTCAGGCGAGAGATTGCCGTGGGTGACCCCCTTGTGGTGGCTGTATTGCAGGGCATCGATGATTTGCTCTAACAGACGATGGCAAGTTGCTTCATCTGGCTGTGACTGCATGAACTCATCAAGAGACATTCCATCGATATATTCCTCGATGATGCATTCATCGGCAAACAGCGGCGTTTGCACCATGGCGACGGCACGGGTGATGTTCGGGTGATTTAATGTCACTACCTGAGAATAAAGTTGTCGCAATCGTTGTTGGGCATCATTAGGGCGCTTGCAATCGGGTGCAACACCTGTCAAGGTCCACCATTGACCATAGCGGCGGGCTCGTTTGCTGGAATAATCGTCAAGCGTGCAATGTGCATCGCTCACATCGGTGAACGACGCATTGATACCTGTGGCATCTGATTCCTCATAGAATCCACTCCCGCTATAGTAGTATTCGTCTTGCATTATCAATGCAAATGTACAAGGATTTTTTAGTACGGCAAAGTGTGGGCCATGAAAATGTTGTGGCTACTTGTCCATTTTTTTCAGATAACATTGACAACCGTCAATGACAACCGGGACAACATTCCTTCATCATCAGTTGTGAATTGTTGTCTATATGTTGTCCATGTTGTCTGAGAAGATGGTGCCTTCCTCGGTGATGAGCAGGATGGTGAGGTGGCCGCCCTGGAGTAGGGGAGTGCAGTGGCGGGCACAGTGGGTGATGACGACGCTGGCAAAGGGCTGTAATTTTTCTTGAGGGATGCGTTCCCACAGTTCGCGGGCAAGGGTGAGGTCGCTGATATCGATGTTGATGCTTGCCTCGTTGAGCATGCTCATGACGAACTCTTTGTCCATCGTGGTGTGGCGGCTGTGGGTGTCGAGGTTGCCTGCCGCGAGTTTTACCGCCTTGCCGAGCATCACGCCCATGGTGACATTTTTGATATCGAGTTCGTTGGCGATGGCCAAGGTCTCGCCGATGTAATTCCCGTATTCCACGAAGGCTTGTTGTGGCAATTCGGGATAGATTGACTTCACAAACTTCTCGCTTTTGCCGCCGCTGTTGATGACCACGCGGTCGCTGCCCGAGGCCTTGGCGACCTGCATGCACTTGCGGATACTTGCCACAAACGCCTCCTCGCTGAATGGTTTGACGATGCCCGAAACGCCGATGATGCTGATCCCGCCCTCAATGCCTAGGCGTGGATTGAAGGTGCGGCGCGCGATTTCGGCCCCTTGCGGCACGCTGATGGTAATGCTGACGTTTTCCTTGATGTTGTCGCGGATCATCTGTCGTGGAGACTTGTTGATGGCGGGCTCCCCTGGTGGAAAGTCAAAGCCGGGCACGGTAAACCTGCCGACACCCTCACCGCCCAATATCTCGAAACGGTCGCTAGGCTTGACATGGGCGCGTATCTCAATGCCGTTGGTCACATCAGGATCGTCGCCTGATTCCTTGAATACGGCAGCATAGTCGTCACCATAGGTGACTTCGACGTCAATCGTCTCACCATCGGGCAAGATGACGGGCACCGAGGCTGGCGTTTCGTCTTTTGTCAGTCGCAGGGTCGCTGCAATGGCAGCAGCGGTGGCACAGGTGCCTGTGGTCAACCCACTATGCAACGGATAAAACTCAGGCAACAGTTTTTCCACCATTCGTCGCAGGCCATGTGGACCATCGACGTGCTTAACGGTAACGCTATCTGCCATGGGATATTCGGGCCGTTTTACGACAAAGACTTTGATTCCCGCTTGTCGCGCAGCATCGACTTTTTCCTTGAAACCGCCGCTCAGTCCGCTCTCCTTGGTAATGATGGCTTGAGGCTGCAGCCGCCCAATCAGGGTAGCGGTATCGTCTTTCTCGTAGTAAACGAGGTGGTCTGACGGAAAGCCGGCTTTCTGTGACCCGGCAAATGATTCGTCACGGTTCAAAATCCTGAACCAGCACTCATGCTCTTGCCAATAGGGGCGCAAAGGGTTGATGGTATTGACGCCGGTGAGTGCCAGCAAGCGATGGACGTCATGTGATTCTAATTGGCTGATGGCATCATCATAGTCCTTGCACCAGACGAAATCCCCGTCATGGGCGGGATAGATGCGGTCGTAGCGGATGACAGGCACCCCGATTTGCCCTGCAAGGTCAATGACGTTGCGGTGCAGATTTACGGCAAACGGATGGGCGGCGTCAACAATCAGGCGGATGTCATACTCCTGGCAGAAAGCGACCATCTCGGGCACCTCCATCGTACCGATGACGTGGATCCCATGCACGAGTTGGATGTTCTGTGTGTCGCTACGGGTGGAATAGTAGTAAGAGGCGCCCGACTCCTCGAGCACCTTAGCCGCCGTGCGGCCCTCAGTCGTTCCACCGAATACGATTATCATAGTTTCTAGTTGTTAGTCCCTAGTCCTTAGTTTTTGAAATCTAGTGTCCTCATGGCAACTAGAAACTAGGGACTAAGGACTAGGGACTATTTTTCGCCTTTGCGGAAGAGATGGGTGAAGTGTTTGTTATAGAGTTCCGACAAGCCCTTGCGATTGTCGATAGCCTCACCTACAACGAGCATCGTGGTCAACGTGAGATTGTTGTCATGTACTATCTTGGCGAGGTCCTTGAGCACGCCACGATAGATGCGCTGGTCGGGCCAGGTGAGGTGGTAGCAGGCTGCGACGGGCGTATCCTCGGGATACTCCATGAGCAATTCTCTCTGCACGTCATCCACGATGGCGGCACTCAGGAAAATGCACATCGTGCTCTGACTTTTTGCGAGCAGGTGTAGCTGCTCCTTCTCGGGCATGGGTGTGCGGCCCTCACCGCGGGTGAGGATAATGGTTTGGGTGCGCTCGGGGATGGTGAACTGGCTGCGTAATTCGGCTGCAGCGGCCAGGAATGACGAGATGCCCGGCGTGATGTGGTAACGCATTTTATGTTCATCGAAGAAAGCCATCTGCTCCTGTATAGCCCCAAAGATGCACGGGTCGCCCGTATGCAGCCGCACGATGAATTTTCCCCTGTCATAGAATTCCTTCATCAGTTCGCACTGTTCCTCCAGGTTCATGCCTGCTGAACTGCGCACCACAGCACCCGGCTTGGCACACAAGGTCAATTCACGCGGCACCAATGAGCCTGCATAGAGAATCAGATCGGCACGCTCAAGCATCTTGCGCCCGCGCACTGACACCAAGTCAGGATCACCGGGGCCAGCGCCCACAATCTCGATGTGGCCTTGCTGGTCACGCAAGTATTGACGGTCGATGGCCAGGGCAACGGTGAAATTCTTGCCTTTGATTTTGGGTACAATCAGTTTTCCGTGATTAGAGCCCAGAATGGCAGCAGCCTCACACACGCTGGGCGTCCCAACGTGTTTGGCCACAGTGTCACTCGGGTTGGGCACATCAACGGCTGCCAGTTGTTCGGCCGTGAAGAATTCAACTTCTTCATCATACCCGTCCTTCAATAGCTGCACAAACGGCTCATCGGCCTTGACATCAATCGTGCAATAACGGCAAGCACACGGCAGGATGCCCCATTCAGCCAAAGCCTCGTCCATCTGGTCATAGATGAACTTGTAATCGTCAGGGTGATGAGCCAAGCCAAAACCGATAGTACCGACCATGGGCACAAAATGCAATGACATCATGCCCTCAGGTGCATAGCGACGGTAAGGCGTAATCATGATAAGTAGACGGTATTTCTTGGGGTCGGCCTCGCTGAGGTCGTTGATGATGGTGACGTGGTCGGGAAGCGTTTTTTCCAAATAATCGGTACCTTCGTCGCGCACCTCCATGAACAAAGCCGTCGGCTTGCGGTTGACGAAAGCAAAGATACAGGCATTCATGTCGTCCTCGCTGGCAATAGGCCAGTTGAAGCGTTCTTCCAGCGTATCCAGCGCCCACAGTCCAGCATTGTCGCTTTGGGTAGTAATAACTGCTTCGGAACCCAATGCCGACGCTACGCGGCGAGTCAGTTCGTTGGCGCCACCCACATGACCAGACAAAACCGAAATCACGTGATTAGCCATACTGTCCACGCATATAACTGCTGGGTCGGTATGTTTGTCCTCGATGAATGGCGCTATCGTGCGAACACAGATGCCCATTGCACCGATGAAGATAAAGGCGTCATAGTCTTTCCATCGCTTGGCGACCTCGGCACGTTTGATGACTGAGGCTTGGAACTCTTGCTGGAGGGTTTCGGCTATATCGCGTCCCTCGTCGCTCACGGGTATTACGGCTATCTTTTGCATTTCAATATCTCTATCGGGTTGTTGTCGTTCAGGATGATGCGTGTGGGTGGTTCTTGCTTTAAACCCAATTCGGCACACGCCTCATTAAAAAGTTGGTGGCTGTCGGTATGCACCATGGGTGAGGTGACGCTATTCATCACGATGCAGCCATCGTCAGCCAAGACGGTAAGCACGCGTGCCATGATTTCCTTGAGATTGCCACTATGCCCGCCGATAAAGACGGCATCGGGGCGGGGTAGGGCATCTATATCCGCTTTGAGGAAGTCCCCTATGTGGTGGTTGATGCCTGGTGTGCCGAATCGTCTGCTGTTTTCGGTCATTAACGCCTCGCATTCGGGTCGGATTTCAAAAGCCTCGACATGCAGGTGAGGGAACTGCAGCCGTGCCTCGATAGACACGCTGCCGGTGCAGAAACCGATGTCCCACAGCACTCTCTTCTGCTGCAGTTCTAAGGCTTGCATGGTCAGCAGGCGTATAGGTGACTTTGTAATCATCTTTTCACGGCCATCTAGCAAAGCAAATTCACTTTCGGGAATGCCAAAGTATCGCGGTCTGGAGTCTTTACCAACCAAGATGAGACAATTAGGATAGTCAAATTCACGCTCAGCAGCCTCTTCAAGCGACAATGTCGTGATGTGCTCTTCTTTGGGGTTTCCCAAATGCTCGCCCACATGCATTTGATAGCCGTTGTAACCATATTCCAACATGCGGCTGGCGATGGTGGCTGGTGTGTGCTCGTGGTCGGTCAGCACACCGATTTTGCCGGCTCGCTCAATCAATGCTTTGTCAAATTCGGGCCAGGGACGCCCCGTTAATGAGACGATGCGCATATCGTTATAAGGCATCACCAGGCGATGCGCCAGCAGTTGCAGGGAGTTGAATGACGGGAACAGTACAATCTCGGCATCGGGCATCTTGCGCTTGATGGTGTTGGCAAAGCCAAAGAATAAGGGGTCTCCGCTGGCAAAAACAATCACATCGTCATGGTATTGCTCGAAAACCGCATCCAGCGGCGTCGTAATTTCAATCCATTGTGCCCCCTCAGGCAAATAAGGTTCGACAAGTCCATAATGGCGCTTGCCGCCCGAGAAGATGCGCCCCTTGCAGATGATACTGATTACTTCCGGCGGCAGATAAGGCCGCGGCGCGTCACTGATGCCTATAACGTAAAATTTCATAATTCGTAATAATTGAATGCGGATGCCAATTAGTTAAATTCGCGTAATTCGTGGTTTTTAAAGGTCGCGTCCGGGTTTCAATTGCTCGGCGTCGTCAAAGGTCAGAATGGCGTTGCACAGGGTTGCGGCCAGGTTGCTGCCGCCCTTGCGGCCCTCGACGATGATTTTTGGAATGTCTTTGAAGGGCTTAACCATGTGTTTGGACTCGCGCACATGAACAAAACCCACTGGTGCAGCAACAATGCCGGCCGGATGGGCCTTGCCCTTGCGGATGAGGTCACACAGTTCCATCAGTGCAGTCGGTGCATTGCCGAAAGCATAGAGCGCATTGGGATGCTCCTCAACAGCCAGACGGATGCCCGCCTGGGTGCGGGTGATACCTTGTGCCGCAGCCATCTCAGCAACCCGTGGATCACTCAAGTAGCACTTGGCCTCCATGCCGAGTCGTGCCAGCGCCCCTTTGCGAATGCCGCTGGTCACCATCGTCACGTCGGTCACGATGGTCTTGATTTCGCCTTTTGCAACTTTGTTATAGAGCGTTTCCAGCGCATGTTCATCGGTATAGAGAATCCGTTCCATCTCAAAGTCGGCGGTCGTGTGGATGGCATGCAATAGTGCCCACTTATGGTCAAGCGGAATGTCCTTGTTACGCAACTCGCTTTCGATAGTACGGAACGACTCAATCATAATTTGCTGGCCAGGCTTGATTGCTTGGTCTTGCTGCTCGCGGTAGTAGCCGCGAGGGGTGATAATCTTGCTATCGCTGATATAGGACTGTGAGTTGCCGATGAGAATCACGGTGAACATATCCACATCCTCGGGGTCAAACTCGCCGAGCGTGGTCACTTTGATTTCCTGCTCATCTCGGCCCGCCTGACGGACAAAGCCCACAGGCGTTTCGGGCGAGCGTTGCTGCAGGAACAGTTCTACCAAACGGTACAGTTGCCAGTAGCGGCCATTGGACTTGGGGTTATAGACGGCGGTGACGAAATCGCCCACGGCGGCGGCCTTGATGCGGCGCTCAATCACCTCCCACGGCGTCATCAGGTCGCTCAGCGAGATGATGCACAAGTCATGACCGATGGGAGCGCCCAACAACGAAGCGGCTTTCTGGAAAGCCGAGATGCCAGACAATGATTCAATCTCGACATCAGAGCCACGCTCACGTTTCATCTCATAGACCAGCGGGGTCATACCGTAGATGCCGGCATCGCCCGAAGAGATGACCACGACCGTCTTGCCTTGCTCAGCCAGTTCAAAGGCCTGCTCGGCACGCTCGCGTTCCTTCTTCATGCCTGTGTCGATGCATTCGCAGCCATCATGGACATAATCCTGGATGAACTGGAAATAGTATTTATAGCCCACAATGGCGTCTGCCGCACACACTGCGTCGAGTACGGCGGGAGTGATGTCTTCTTTGCTGCCAGGTCCGATGCCTGCTACTATAATCTTACCCATATCAGTCGCAAATTTAGCAAAAATATTAATAATGGAGGTACTGTCTCACGACAATCCTCCATTATGCAATATAAGGTTACTTAATTTTCAATTTCAGGCCAATTACGAGCATGCGCCCCGGAGAAAACAGGGCATACTTGCGGTTGGACGAGTCGATGCGGCGATCCACCTTGTCAAAGATGTTGTCGATGCCGATGCTCGGCTCTAAATACAAATGCTTCAACCCCTCAAACGAGTGGGTCGTGTTCAGGTTCCAGATGCCGTAGCCCGGGGCGTCCTCATAGTCGGGATAGTAGGTTTTGGACTGCAACCTGCCGTTGATGTTCACGCTCAGGCCATAATTACCCCAGCTGTGGAAATAGTTGGCGGCAACGGTGGCTGCGTTGCGGATGCTGCGCTCCAGCGGAGTCCATTGGTCACCGCTGCAAGTGCGGGCATAAGTGTAAACGTAGTTGGCCGACAGGTTGAAGCCCCTGAACAAGTTGGCCGAGACATTGACCTGCACGCCCTTGACATCCCCCTTGTCACTGTTCCTGTATAGGGAGTAACGCTCTAGTTTCTGTGCCTGATCATCAGTCATCTCGGGAAACTCGGCCTGGAGCATGGCCAGTGAGGCTGCATCCACGTCGATGTTCTGCCTGATGACCATGTCGTTGATGCGGTTCATGAAACCCGTCACACTCACGGCAAGGATGTTACTGCGATACTCGGCATTGAGCGAAAAATAGTTGCTTTTTTCGGGCTTGAGGTCCTTGTTGCCGAAGATAATCTGTGCCTTGCCGCGGTTGACTGAGAAGTAATGGTAATACAATTCGTCAAGACCTGGCGCACGGAAGCCAGCCGAATAGGTGGCGCGCAGGCGGAAGTTGCCAGGGGCATACATCAGCGTGGCTTTGGGCGTGAGGTGCCAGTTGAAGGTCTCGTGATAGGTCAGGCGAACTCCCACGGTGGCAGTGAGTCGGTCAAAGAATAGCATCTCATGCTGGGCAAAAGCGGCTGCCGTGTAGGCATTCTGGTTGATGTTGCCCGAGGTGGCAGTCAAGTAATCTTTGCGCCAGTCAGCACCGAAGATGGTGGTTGAGTTCTTCATCAAGCCTAGGATGGCTTTCATCTGCCCTTCCATCGAGCGCTGCTTCTTGGACTGCACATAATCGTCGATGGCGTAGGTCTTGGTCGCCACGTCATACTGCTTGCCGTAGCGGAAACGGTCAACCGTGAAGTCGGCCTGCAACGAGTTGCGGCTCGTGAACTTGTAGATGCCGCCCACGTTCCAGCGCAGACCCTTGTAGCGCATCTCATAGTCGGTGCCGCCAGTGATATCCTTGCGGGTGTTGGGGCGGTCGGTAATCTTGTAGGAGTAGTCAATGCCAGCATTCAATGCCAAGTGCTCGTTGGGGGCATAGGTAAACTTTTGTCCCACGAGGTTTGAGCGGTAACCCGTGAAGAAGGGGGCAATCGTTGGCTGGGTCTCGGTCTCAGAGCCCTTGACATACTCCACATCATTGATGCGGTAACTGTCGGCCTGGTCACGCGAGAACGAGGTATAGGAGCCGAAGCCGTTCTTGTAAATATCCAGAGCGATGTTCTCGGTCAGCTGGCCATGGCCTGACACGCGCGTGTCGCTGGTCACACTCACCAAATCGCGCGTGGGCTGGTCGGTGATGATGTTGATGACACCGGCTATGGCATCCGAGCCGTAGAGCGATGATGCAGCGCCGTCGAGCACCTCGATACGCTTCACACGCGCCATGTTGATGCGGTTCAAATCTACGTTATTGGAGATGTCGCCCGTCAGTTTCTGACCGTTAATAAGTATCAGAATATACTTGTTTCCCAGTCCGTTGAGTCTCAAGAAGGTACCCATTGAGTTGGGCGCCATCGACACCTGAGGCATCATGCGGGTTAAAGCGCCGTCAAATGTGGTGATACCTTGCTCCTTGATTTCTTGACTGCTGAGTACATGGACGGGAGTGGCGGTGGATTTCAGGCGCTGGTGGTGACCTGAACCGGTCACGACCACCGGATTTAAGGTGTAAACGCGGCTCGTCATCGACGAGTCGCTGCGTTCCATCTTGTGGATTTGGGAAAATGTGGCACTCCACGATAGGAGCGCCACAGTTATCATTATAATTTTCTTAAGCATGTGTGTTTAAGTCTAAACTACGAATTACGCGAATTTAACGAACGCTTCGCCGCGAAGCTAATTAGCATAATTCGCGTAATTCGTAGTTTTGAATTGAATTTACTCGGGATTCTTGCTGTGATAGAAGTCCAAAGGCTCACCATTGATGGCGTCGGTGGTGTGGTTCATCCACACTTGACGGATGGTGGGGAGCTCGAGCAGGCCCTTCTCGATCATGGTCGAGTTGTTGCACTCATAGCCCAGGTGGTGGAAGTACATCTTCCAGGAAGTGTCCTCAACCTCACCCTCATCGTTGGGGGTGAACTTGGTGCCGTCCCAGTTGTCGTCATCGTCACCGGCCATGTCGTTGTGACCGTGATCACCGTCAATCGACATCAGGGGGTGGCAATATACCTTACCGCTAGTGATACCGGCAGCCAGCATGCGGGCATAAACGTTGGTCTTGAAGTTGTTCATCATATCAACAGTACCCACAAAGTAGTGGCTGTTGAACTGCTGCAGGGCTTCCTCGAGCTGGGTGTAGCGAATGTTAGCCTTATAAGTGTCATAGCTGTCGGGGTTACCATGACCCATAAAGGCTACAACACCCTCATTGGCCTGAGTGCTATAGAGCTTGTTCAACTCGCTGGCAACGAGGTTAACGTCGGCTTCAGCATCCTGCAACAGGGGCACACCGAGTTTCAGGGTTACGTTAGCCAGATAATTGTCGTCGATGTCACCATTGGCGTTGTTGGCAAAGTCCTTGATGTAGTTGATCACGCGGGTATATTCCTCACCGGGGATCACCTGCAGGGATTGAACAACGATTTCGCTGTACTGTACACCTTTCTGGGCAAAAGCATTGAGCCAGAAGGGAGGTGCATAGAAGTTGCGGGGATCAACGTTCTCACCGGCAGCGGCGCGGTTGATGCAGATAGCCGAAGAGAATGACAGATAAACGTCATAACCGGGGAATTTGCTCTTGTAAGCGGCTACGGTAGCGTCAAATGCGTCGTAAGCCTGCTCCCAGGTCGAACCAAAGGCAACCAGCAGGATGGCCTTGTTGTTCTTCTTCTGAGACTTGACGGTCTCGTTAACGGCTTTCTGGTAAACGGTGTAGTTGTTTTCGATGGGATCGTCCTTGTCGTCACTGCAAGAGGTGAAGCCCATGGTCAGGCAGATTGCCATCATGGCAATCATAAAAGATTTAATCTTCATCATTGTTTTGTTGTTTGGAATTAAAGTTAGACTTATACTTATTAGAAAGTTTCTTTCCTTGGTTGAAGCGGATGGTCAGCGACACATAGCCAGTGCGTCCAGGGGTAGTTGTGCCCAGGTGCAGCCCGTGAGGTGTGCGGTCGCAGTAGTTGAAGATGTTGTCAATACCAGCCTCAACACGCCATGAGGTGGCCTTGAAATGACCCAGGTCATGCGTGGTGGACAGGCGCCACGTCTGGTAGCCCTTGCCGTTACCGTCGTCCTGATAGTAGCGAGTGCTCGACATGCGGCCATAGATGCCCACGCTCAAGCGGTAGTCTGCCGAGAAGCGGTGGCCCCAGGTGGCAAACCAGTTGCCCTTGTGGTGGGCCATGCCGTCGATGGTGACTTTATGCATCTTGTCGTGGTTGGTGTCATATTGGTTGGCATCGGTATCCAAGTAACTGTAGCCCAATCCAAAAGCAAATTCCTTCCATTGGTAATTGATGTTCACGTCAACGCCACAGGTCTTGGCATCCTCGATGTTTTGATATTGGCGCGTTTTGACGGGGTCATATTGGATGATGTACTCGTCGGGGGCCTGATAGTTGGGGATGGTCACCAGCGCTATCATGTCCTTAACCTTATTATAATAACCTGTGATGGTCACATTCAGGCCGTGCCAGCCATACTCGCCGCTTAGCGAGAAGTAGTTGCTCGACTGCGGTTTGAGGTCGGTGTTACCAAGATAAAGGTAGGTTCCGCTCATCTGGCGCACATAGCGATAGAACAGTTCACGGATGGCGGGAGTCTTGAAGCCTTGGCTCCAAGTGGCACGCAATCGCCAGGCATCAGCCGGTTTCCACATGGCCGACACCTTGGGCGTCAGTTTTGTGCCGAATTGCTCGTTTTGATTTAGACGCAGGCCGGCGGTGATGTTCACGTTACGGATGAGGTTGAATTCGTCCTGAACATATACGGCGGCTGTCCAGTCGCTGGCTTTGCCGCCCTTGACACGTGTGGGGGCATGGAGCCAGTCATAGCGGAATTCAGCGCCAGTGCTCAGGATGTTCTTGTAGGGTAGGGTGAACACGCCTTTCAACGCAGCCATGGTGCGCTGTTGGTCGCTCTGTAGCTCTTTTTGGTCAGGGAGATAGGGGAAGTAGGGGTAATAGGGTGTGCCCGCGCTCTTCTCGTAGTCTTCGACAAGCGTCATGGCTGTGTAATAATAGTAATAGGCATGGCGGTGCCAGTCCACGTCGAGCGAAATGTAGTCGGTCTTTGATTTGTTCCACTTGCCGCCAACCGATGCAGAGCCGTTGTGGTACTCCATGTCCCAGGTCTTCACGTCATAATGGGGATGATGGCCGCTCACGCGGTAGATGCGCTTCCAGTAGGTACTGCCTTCGGCATAGAGTTCCAAATTCTTGATAGGCTGATAGGTCAAGCGCTCAGCAATCTGCCAGTTGGTGTGGCGGTTCACAGTCTTGTTGCGGGAATCGGTGATAGGCGGCTCAGAGCCCTCGGTGTGCTCAACTGCGGTGTTTTGCCAGCCATCGCTGTGCTGCAACTGGAAGTTGGTGTAACTGCTGAACTTTCCGTAATTCAAGGCCAATCCGTTGTGTTGGCGCACATCACCATAGCTGCCGATGCGCGTGGTGTTCTCTATCAACAGGCCTTCCTCGCGGCGCTTCTTGGTGATGATATTGACCACTCCAGCAATGGCGTCAGATCCGTAGAGTGCACTCGACGCCCCCTTCACAATTTCTATTTTCTCGATATTCTGTGGGTCAATCAGCGACAGGTCGTTTTGTCCGCCCACATCGCCGTGGATACGCTTGCCGTCTATCAGTATCAGGATATAACTGTTGCCCAGGCCGTTCAGCTGCATCTGCGAGCCCATATCGTCCTGGTTGAAGGCAAACGACGCGGTGAGGCCACCCAGGATGTCCTCAATGCTCTTGCCCGCATAGTTGCGCAACATTTTGCTGGTAATCACCTCGGTCTGTACGGGCGCATCCTTCAGCAGGTGCTGAGTGCCAGTACCCGTTACCACCACCTCGGGCAGACTATCCTGCCGCCAGATGCCATCTTGTGCATTGACAGCCGCAAACGTGCATAAAGCCAGCACTGCTGCTGTCAGTCTTTTTCTTTTCTTCATTTGCTTTCCGTCACACCTGTTCCTGAGTGAACGTACTGTTGTTTTTTCAACGATGGCAGGTCTTCTGACTTTTCCCCGGTCTGCTTTGCCTTCCCAGCCTTGTGCTCGGCCAGTGACATTTAGTAAGCAAACCCTGTGTTTTGAGGGGATTACAGCTGCAGGTACAGTTCCGGACTTTCACCGGATTCCCTTGCATCGAGATGGCCCCAAGCCACCCGATTACCATCAATTTTGCCGCAAAAGTACTACTTTTTTCCCCAACCACCAACCAATCCGCAAAAATATTCCAAAACAAAAAAGAAAAAGGCCCCGAAATCCATCGAAAAATCTCTGAATTTCAGCACCTAAATTGGAAGCGTGATCCTGTTGGGACTTTCGAGCGGTACTTTAAGAGCCGTTATGATACGTTAAAGTATTGTGATTTAATAATCTATGAGAGATTGTCATCCCGTAATAATTGTCTAAAACCCCTGTTATACCACAAAAGGGGGGTACATTGTATCCCCCTAAAAATTCGCTGTCTATCAAGTGGAATTTACTGCTGCTGCATTACTATGTAGAGTGTTATTTGCTTAGAAGAATTGGACACAGAC
>Ga0310694_10001681_pt1 | contig 24406 bp, 18 predicted proteins | sample 174DNAGHGhighgp2_FD_203884 | JGI IMG/M metagenome (GOLD analysis project Ga0310694, IMG submission 203884) | Sheep rumen microbial communities from Palmerston North, Manawatu-Wanganui, New Zealand - 1742 DNA GHGhigh gp2 (v2) (version 2) | ecosystem: Host-associated > Mammals > Digestive system...
AGGCATGGAACTGGCAGGCGTTTTGGTATATGACTGCTTTCCTGTCGCTTATTCTCGCGTTCATGAACTTCCTGCCTATTCCTGCTTTGGACGGCGGCTATGTGCTGTTGCTCCTGCTGGAGATGATCACAGGCAGACAGATTCCTGACAAGTGGCTGGAGAAAATCAACAATGTAGGTTTCTGGCTGCTGATAGCGCTGCTAATTTACGCCAATGGCAACGATATTTTCAAAGCATTCTTCTGACACCCCCTGGCCCCCTCTCAGAGGGGGAAAAGAGAAATGCTACGGTCATGAATACTGCAAAATATAATACTGCTAATCCTTTGACTTATGGATTGCTGAGGGAGAATGCTATGCGAAATAAACGCAATCCTACGGAAGCGGAAAGTATAATGTGGACGTTATTGCGTAGGAAACAATTGGGCGTAATCTTTCGTAGGCAGTATATCATTGATGAATTTATAGTTGATTTTGTTTGCTTAAGCAAGCAGCTGATAATTGAAGTAGATGGTAAGTACCATAATTTGGCGGAGCAAAAAGAAGCAGATAGAATTCGCGAAGAACGATTATGTTCTATGGGATTTAGAATAATACGATTCACTAACGAAGAAATTTTAGTGTTTCCGGAGCAAGTGATAAGTAAAATAAAGAATGAACTTAATAATGATATATTATGAACAACATTAGTTCTCTAAAACAATCCTTTTCCCCCTCTGAGAGGGGGTTAGGGGGTGTTTATATTCACGAATCGTCCTACGTGGACGAAGGTTCGCAAATCGGCAAGGGTACAAAGATTTGGCATTTTTCGCATATAATGTCCGGTTGCACGATTGGTGAGGATTGTAATATAGGTCAGAATGTTGTTATCTCGCCTAATGTGGTGCTGGGACGTAACTGCAAGATTCAGAACAACGTGAGCGTCTATACAGGCGTGCGTTGCGAGGATGATGTGTTCCTTGGCCCGAGCATGGTGTTCACCAATGTGATCAATCCCCGTGCTGCCGTTTCGCGCAAGGACGAGTACAAACCTACTGTACTGAAACGCGGTTGCTCGGTAGGCGCCAATGCTACTATTGTGTGCGGGCATACGTTGGGCGAATATTGCCTGATAGGTGCCGGTAGTGTGGTGACCAAGGATGTACTGCCGTTCGCGTTGATGGTGGGCAATCCTGCACGACGCATTGGCTGGGTGAGCCGTCATGGCGAGAAGTTGCAGTTCGATGCTGACGGACGAGCCGTTTGTCCTGCTACGGGTGAAAAGTATCTGCTGCAGGACGGAACGGTGAAGGTTATTTGCCAGGACGTGCCCACCGATGAAGAAAAACCTGAGTCTCCCACCGACCACTATCGTGTAGATTATCTTGCATAAGTATCGGCTGCTCATACTGCTGTTGCTTCCGTCATGCTTGTTTGCTCAAGTTACCCGGGACTCGTTGGCGTCGAAGGACACCGTCAGTTTTCGTATTCGGGAGGTAGAGGTGCTCGGGCATCAGTCAATATCCAGTCCCGAGTCGTCCCAGATGTCGGCGGTGGAAGTGCCCATGTTGCAGATTCAGACGATACCTGCATTGGGCGGTGAGATAGATGTGCTCAAGGCTATCCAGCTCTTGCCGGGCGTACAATCTGCATCGGAAGGTTCGACGGGCGTGTATGTACGTGGCGGCGGACCGGATGAGAACCTGATCATGCTGGACGGTGTGCCGTTGTATAACGTCAGCCACGCCATGGGAATGTTCTCGGTGTTCAATGCGGATATATTGCAGAACGTGACCCTGTATAAGGGAAATTTCCCTGCCCGATACGGTTCGCGACTGAGTTCGGTGATTGATGTGGAGCAGACTGCAGGCAGCAACACAATGTGGCACGGAGGCGTAAGTGTCGGACTGATATCCGCCAAACTCAATGTGTTGGGACCAATCTTCACAGGCGAGCAACTGCGTGCACGCAAACTGTCCGATCAGAAGGATACCATCGTTGCCAGCACAACGTTTGCCATTGCGGCACGGCGCACATACTACGATGCGCTACTTGCTCCGCTCATGGCTATCATTTCTGCCAACGAACTGCAAGGCGGCAGTGCGGTAGGCGGATATTACTTCTACGATGTGAACGCCAAGCTTCAGCACCGCTTCAAGAACAATGACCGATTGTCTGCCTCGTTCTATATGGGAGATGATGTGATATACATACGATATAAGACCGATGAATCCTATCCTTTGCCGGAAGGCGGTAGCGAACGGCAGCAGGCCAAACTCGGATTGCGATGGACCTCTGGAAACATTATGGCAAAACTGCAGTACGACCATCGCTTGCGCGAGAACCTGAGTATGCAGACGCACATACATTTCCTGCGCTTCGGCTACAACCTGTCGGAACAAATGAATGCCACTGTTACTTCGGACGAATCCGGAAAGTCGTCACTTGACCAGACGTTTGATTATAAGAGCAAACTTATTGACGTAGCTGCACATACCGATTGGCTCTATGACAACGAACAACACTCAGTACACTTCGGTGCAGGCTACGAGATGCACATGTTTCGTCCGCAGATAGGTAACCTGATGTTTGCCGAGATGGGTATATCCGAACTGAACTTTGATACGCTGTACACCAGCGGCACTACATTCGGCCACGAGGCGTATGTATATGCCGAGGATACGTATAAACCCGTCAACTGGTTTACGTTGAACTACGGCTTGCGCGCATCGCTATATGGTATCAAGGATAAGGTTTATCCGTCTGTCGAACCGCGTATAGGCATGCGGTTTCTGTTGCACAAGGATGTGGCACTCAAGGCGTCGTACTCGTATATGTCGCAGTACGTACACTTGTTGTCGAACACGTCAATCTCCTCGCCAACCGACCTATGGGTACCCGTTACGGCAGATATACCTCCCATGCGTTCGATGCAGGTGGCAGCCGGACTGAGTTACAACATTCTGCAGCAGGCGGAGCTGTCGGTGGAAGGTTACTACAAGCGCTCGACTAATTTGGTTGAGTACAAGGAGGGCGCATCGTTCTTCGGCTTGTCGGGCAGCGGATGGGAGGACAAAGTGGCAGTGGGCGACGGATGGAGTTACGGAGTCGAACTGCTCCTGCAACGCAAGGTCGGGCCTGTCACGGGTTGGATAGGTTATACCTGGAGCCGGACAATGCGGCAGTTCGACCGCGAAGGAATGGTGATCAACAACGGCAAACCTTATCACGCCAAGTACGACCGCGAGCATGACCTGAGTATAACGCTGCAGTACAGGATCACACCTAAGTTCGAGATTGCCGGTACGTTCGTGTATGGTACAGGCAGCCGTGCGACACTGGCTATGCAGCGGTACTTTGAACCGCAAGAACGGGATTGGGTGGATTATATATCCGAGCGTAATAACTTCCAGATGCCAGACTATCACCGTCTTGATCTGGCGCTCAACTGGCACTTGCCGCACAAGCGAAGCGGTGACCCGGCATTGTCCAAAGGCGGATGGCTGAAAGATGCCGAACATCTTGTCAGTCTGTCGGTGTATAACGTGTATTGTCACCGCAACCCGTATATGATGATTATTGAGGGTAACGAACTCAAGCAGATCTCCCTCTTCCCGATTATGCCGACGGTAAGTTATGCGTTCAAGTTCTGAAACAACAATGAAGAAATATGCATTCATACTCGTTTTGACCCCGTTTATCCTGCACGGTTGTGACTTCTTCTACTCCACGGTGGAGTACAAGGGTCGTGAAGCCGAGCCGCGGCTATGCGTGACGTCGCATGTAGAGGCTAATTCGTCGTTGGCACGCGTGGATGTGCTGCACTCGGAGTTCTTCCTGAACGCTGCCAAAGACTCGTTGCCCGTCTTGCGCGATGCACTCGTGACGCTGCAACGCAACAATGACGCTCCTGTGTCGCTGACCTATGTGCCCGGACATGATACGGTTACCAGCTATTCGGAGAATGGCTGGAGTGTCAGGAAGTTCCCTTTGGGGCATTACGAAGCACCAATATCCTTTTTTGAAAGTGATACGGTCCGTCTGCATGTCGAGCATCCTGATTATGGCAGCGTGGAGGCGATACAAGTATGCCCGATGATGCCGCTTGCTGAATTGACGATTGACTCCGTATCGGTGTATAACGAAGTGTATTGCCGCCTCTCTCTGCCGCCGTATAGGAGGTTCGGAAGAGGTGATCTCACGGATGTGCTGATGCTGACGGCTACTGTTGATGCGGGAAATACGGATTATCATTCAATGAATACGGCTTACATGTACTCCCGCGATCCGGCACTCACAACCTACCAAAAATATCAAACGACTACCGGATATTACGGCGGAATAGCATTGTTCCTGCCCGTTTCCGACCAGCCGCGAGAGATTCAACTTATACTCGACCACTATGCGGAGGGTATGAGTGAGCCATTGACAGATGATGAGTATGACGATGATACGGATGATGACGAACAGAAACTATCGGTAAGTATTAACCTCCAATCGCATACATTGGATAGTTACCGGTATATGTACACGTTAAGTCGTACTCTTGACAGTCCGTTTAGCAACTATATGCCGGATCTTACTTCCGAGAGTACAATGCGTGGGGATGATGTGCCGGATATCAATATCGCGGAAATATTCAATATAATTAGCGAAGAGTTCAGCGTGCTTGGCAACGCCGAAGGTTATCAGGTTTATAGTAATCTGACGGGTAAGAACAAACGGAACCTGCAACCGTTCGGATGCTTCCGGATGAGTAATTGGTACTCAGTATCGCAGACCGTTCCTCTCCCTGCAAACAAACCCCAATCGTAAATAATTAAATCGTAAATAATTAAATAGTAAATAGTGTTATGATCCAACGTATTCAAACCGTTTATCTCTTACTGATTGTTATTGCATGCGTAGTGCTGCTGTGGAGGCCTGTACTGTCGTTTACTTCGGCAGAGGACGCAGGTGTACAGCGTTTTGCTACGCTTAGTGCCATTTCCGGCTTGCAGGAGCAGGCTCTGGTTGAGGATGCAGAGTTCGTGCCTGATGCCGATGTGCAACCGCTTACGCTCAACGGTACATGGGGACTGCTGGTTACGACAGCCCTGATTGCTCTGCTCGCACTGGTGGATATCTTCCTGTACAACAAGCGTATCCTGCAGGCGCGACTGAACATCTTCCTCGCTTGCCTGTGCGTAGGTTATTATGGCGTCTTGTTCATGTACGTATGGTTTGCCAAGATGAATCTGGGCATGGACTGGCATATCTTGCCGTGGGCTGCCGTGCCTCTTGTATGTTTTGTATTAACCCTGATGGCTACGCGGGCTATCCTCAAGGATGAAGCTCTGGTGCGTGCAGCCGACAGAATACGATAATTTAAAGCCAAAAATATAGTGAACTATGTTATTCTTACAGACACCACTATCCATCCTTTTGCAGGTTCCCACTATTACTCCGGAGGAGATTGAGCAGCGCCGTGACTCGGTGCGTCAGGGAGCGCAACAGATGATTGAGTTTGCCAAGACCGACCCGCATGGCTTCTGGCAAACCGTAGGCGAGACAATGCTTCAGTTCGGACTGAAGGTGCTTGCTGCCTTGTTGTTGTATATTGTAGGTATGTGGCTTATCAGCCTGCTCAAGCGCGGACTGAAGCGTATGTTCGAGCGCCGCAATACCGAACCGACATTGGCTTCGTTCATAACGTCATTTGTGTCCATATCGCTGACTATTCTGCTGGTAGTTATCAGTGTCGGCACGCTGGGTGTCAATACCACCTCATTGGCTGCTCTGCTGGCTGCCGGAGGTATGGCTATCGGTATGGCGCTGTCCGGCACGGTGCAGAACTTTGCCGGCGGACTGATGTTGTTGGCGTTCAAGCCGTTCAAGGCGGGCGACTTCATCGAGGCGCAAGGGCAGAGCGGTACGGTGATTGAGGTGAACATCACTGCCACCAAGATCCTTACGCCCGACAACCGCGTGGTCATACTGCCTAACGGCGCATTGTCCAACGGCACGATCAACAACTTCAGCGGTCGTCCGTTGCGCAGAGTGGAGTGGGCGGTCAGCGTTTCCTACGGCGTGGATGCCGCGGCATGCAAGCAGGCTATACTCGATATTATCAATGCCGACCAGCGCGTGCTACAGGCGGATACAGATATGGAAGCTCTGTATAAGGATCTGAACATCAGTAAATTCCAACTCTCCACTGTTAATTATCGTATGGATGCTATCCCTGCACCGTTTGTGGCACTCAAGTCGCTCAACGAGAATGACATCACGTTCGTTGTGCGGGCTTGGGTCAAAGGTGCGGATTATTGGGGCGTGTATTTCGACATGCAGGAGCGCTTCTACACCGAGTTGCCGCCGCAGGGCTTCACCTTCGCATATCCGCACATGGATGTAACCATGCTAACTTAATCCATCAGCCAAACTTGGCTGATTACCTCATAAATACTACAACCATGAACTACCCACTTGATAAAAACCTTGTTGACAATGTGTGCCGGGCTTTTGGCCTGATGGATGCACACGAGTTAAGCAATGCCACTATCCGCCAGATGGTAGGTATAGTGCGCGAGATTGAACGTCAGGCTGACTGCGAGTATGTGCACATGGAACTGGGCAATCCCGGTCTGCCGTCCGAGCAGATCGGTGTGGAGGCGCAGATCAAGGCGCTGCGCAACGGGTGTGCCAACAAGTATCCGCTCATCACCGGCATACCCGAACTGACCAAGGCCGCCTCGGATTTCATCCGCGCGTTTCTCGGTCTGACTATTCCCGAGGAGTGTATCGTGCCTACCGTAGGTTCGATGCAGGGCTGCTATGCCTTGGATACGCTAATCTCGCAATTGCGGCCGGATAGGGACACTATTCTTTTCCTTGATCCGTGTTTTCCTGTACAAAAACAGCAGAGCCGCGTTATCGGACTGAAGGTGGACTCTATTGACATCGGCGATTACCGCGGCGACAAACTCCGTGATGCATTGGAGCAGAAACTGCAGCAGGGCAATATCTCCGCTATCCTGTTCAGCAACCCGAACAACCCGTCGTGGATGTGCCTGACAGAGGCGGAGTTACGCACCATTGGCCAACTTGCCAACCGCTATGATACGATTGTGATTGAGGATGTGGCGTACCTGAACATGGATTTCCGTGACTCGAATCGCGGCAAGCCGTTCTGTGCACCGTTCCAACCTACTGTAGGACGTTATACGATGAACTGTGTGCATCTCGTTTCGTGCTCGAAGATCTTCTCCTACGCCGGCGAACGTGCCGCGGTTATTGCTGTGCATCCCGACCTGGCACACCGGCATTTCCCTGCACTCACCACGCGCTACAACAGCGACGGACAGTTCATGCGTACGCTCGTTTATCAGATCTTGTACGCCATCTCCTCCGGTGTGTCGCACTCCGTGCAGTACGCTATGGCTGCTATGTTCAAGGCGGCAAGCGAGGGCAAGATCAACTTCGTGCAGAACACCCATGTCTATGCCGAACGTGCACGGCGTATCAAGGAGATCATGGCGAAGCATAATTTCCATGTTGTGTATGATCTGGATGCTGACAACCGCCCTGTTGGCGACGGGTTCTTCTTCACGTTCACCTATCGCAACTGGACGGGCGAGCAACTGATTAACAAACTGATCTACTACGGTGTATCGGCTATCTCGCTTATTTCCACCGGTGCCAAGCGCGAAGGTCTGCGCGGCTGTGCCGCCTCGATGCGTGAGGATCAGTTCGATGCACTCGACGAGCGTCTCGCACTCTTTGACCATGACTTTAGTCCCAAACAATACTAATCCATCAGCCAATCTTGGCTGATCAATACGCTACCATTATGCAATATATGACTCCTGCGGAGGCTGTCCGCCTCGTTCGCTCCGGCGATACGATTGTAGCCCAAGGCTCGACCTCAGTGCCCAATGTCCTGTTCCGTGCGCTCACCGAACGCGCTGCCGAACTGCGTGATGTCAAGATCATTGTAGGTTTTGGCGTTTGTCCGGAAGATGCACCGTATGCCAAACCCGAGTATATTGACTCGTTCCGCGCACTGTCGATCTTCGTGCCGAACTATCTGCGCCGTGCGATGAAAGAAGGTGTGGCGGATACTATACCATGTTTCCTGGGCGAAGTGCCGTTTCTGTTTCGCAGCGGACAAGTGCCGGTGGATGTGGCGTTTCTGAATGTATCCGAGCCTGACGAGAACGGTTATTGCTCCTACGGTATCTCTGCTGATATAGCATTCTCTGCTGTGGAGTGTGCACGTGTGGTGATTGCGCAGGTCAACAAGTATATGCCCCGCACGTTCGGCGACCCGGTTATTCATGTGTCGAAGATCAGCGCTATGTGCCGTGGCGACGAACCGCTGGTGGAAGTGCCTACGCCTGTGCCTAATGAGATTGAGACGAAGATCGGTCGCTACATTGCCGAGCAGATCCCCGACGGTGCAACGCTCCAGATTGGCGTAGGAGGCATACCGAATGCGGTTATCAACGCCCTGAGTGATCACAAGCACCTCGGCTTGCATACCGAGGCTATCACTGATGGCGTACTGCCACTGATAGAGCGGGGTATAATCGACAATTCGCAGAAAGCCCTGTATCCCGGCAAGTCTGTCGGCAGCCTGATTCTCGGTTCGCGGCACTTGTACGACCATGTGGACGGCAATCCCGACTTTGTCATACGCGATGTGGCGTGGACCAACGATCCGCAGAATATCCGTCAGAACCCGCGTGCCATGGCTATCAACTCCGCTGTGGAGGTGGACCTGACCGGGCAGATCTGTGCCGACTCAATTGGCGAGACGGTTATCTCCGGCGTGGGCGGACAGCATGATTTCATGTACGGTGCAGCTTTGTCGGAAGGAGGCAAGTGCTTCATCGCTCTGCCCAGTACGACAGCCAAAGGGCAGTCGAAGATCGTGTCGCACCTCCAGCCTGGAGCGGGAGTGGTTACCACGCGGTTCCAGGCGCAATATATCGCCACGGAGTACGGCATTGTCTATCTGCGCAACCTTCCGTTAGCCGAACGCGCCAAGGCACTTATCTCTATCGCGCATCCGTCTGTTCGCGAAGATTTGGAGCGCGAAGCCGTGCGCCGTTTCGGTGTAGGGTTTCTTCGCCTGCGTTAAGCGCGCTTAAGGTTAGCATAACGACAATCAGCAAAATAAACAACAAATGGGGCAAAACGCCCCATTTGTTGTAACTCTCAACCCTCAACACTCAACCCTCTCACTCCCCTTCTGAGAAGGGGTCGGGGGATGTCGTTCAACTCTCAACCCTCTCACTCCCCTTCTGAGAAGGGGTCGGGGGATGTCCTACAGCAGCACCATGATCATGATCTGTGCTGTCAGTACGCGCAGGAACATTGTGAGCGGATACACGGTCGAGTAGGCTACCGCCGCGTTGTCGTTCTGGCTGCTCTGCGAGGTGGCGTATGCCAGTGCAGGAGGATCGGTGGTTGAACCGGCTATCAGTCCCATCAGCGAGAAGTAGTCAAGCTTGAGCCACAAACGTGAGAGCACACCCACTATCAGCAGCGGAATAACCGTAATCAGCACGCCGTAACCTATCCATACATAACCGCCGTTGAGCAGGGTGGCTACAAAGTCCTTGCCTGCACCCAATCCTACTGCCGCGAGGAACAGGCTGATGCCTATCTCACGGATCATCAGGTTGGCGCTGGTGGTGGTGAACGTAATCACTTTGTATTTTGGTCCGAAGTACGACAGCAGGATAGCCACAATCAGCGTGCCGCCTGCCAAACCTAACTTGAACGGTTGTGACAATCCCGGCAGACTGAACGGTATGCTGCCCAAGCCTATACCTAATACGATACCGAAGAACAGCGATATCAGGTTCGGCGCATCCAGTTTCTTGGCGGAGTTACCCAGCATCTTTTCTACCTTTGGCATCACGCTCTCCTCGCCCACAACAGTCAGTCGGTCACCGAGTTGCAGTATCAGGTCGTGCGTAGCTAACAGATCGACTCCGGCGCGGCGTATACGTGTGATCGACACGCGGTACGTCTCACGCACATGCAGGTCGCCTATGCGCTTGCCGTTCAGTTCGGGTTTGGTAACCACGATGTGCCGTGATATGAGTGAGCGCGGAGCCTCCAGTTGGTCGTCAAGTTTAGTCTGCTCGCCCAGCAGCATGATGTTTTTCTTGTAACGCTTGTCCACTACCACACGTATCATGTCGCCCGAGTGAAGCACACTGTTGCCATCGGCTACCATATCCGTGCCGTTGGGATGCACCAGGCGTGATACGATGAAGTGCACGTTGCAGTACTGCCCCAACTCCGATATACGCACGCCATCCACCTGCGGGTTAGTCAGACGGATGTCGATATGTTCTATCTCGTCCTGCTGTTTCTTGGTGGCGTTCACTTTCTCCTCCTCTTTGTCCAGCGACATACGGAAGATCCACTTGAAAACCATCAGCGACAGGATGATACCTACCACGCCCAACGGATAAGCCATAGCGTAGCCGGCTGCGATGTTCGGGTTGCTCATGCCGCGTATATCCATGTACGCCTGCTCGGCTGCACCCAGTCCCGGAGTGTTCGTTACTGCACCGGACAGCACGCCGACCATCGTGGCTATATCTACGCCCGAGGTCAGATGGATGATGTACGCCGTTGCGCAACCTAACAGCACGATCGTGGCAGCCATCAGGTTCATCTTCAGACTCTGCTTGCCGAACGACGAGAAGAAACTCGGACCGACTTGCAGACCAATCGAATACACAAACAGTATCAGTCCCAGATCTTTGGCGAACGCCTCAACAAGCGGGTCCAGACGCATACCGAAATGCGAGAAGGCAATGCCGCAGAACAGAATCCACGTTATGCCAAGCGTGATACCTTTGAACTTCAGTTTATGGCTCAGGAATATACCGCAGCCTATCACCATGCACAGCGCGAAGATAGAGTGGGCGATACCTGTTCCGAAAAATAGGTTTTCTAACCAGTTCATAGTCTTTTGTTCGTTTTTTGTTTGTTACAGACAAGGATTGTTTCATGCCTTGTCAGTAATCGTTGCAAAGGTACATAAATTTTCACGGAAAAGCAAATTTTTTCTCACAAATCGTGCTCTGACTTACCTCCGCGCATACTTTTTGCTAAATTCATATATAAATCCTTTGCTGCCGGTTCGCTGCTCGCACTGCTGCCGGTTCATTGTAACGCTTTTTTGCATTGCAGTCCCCGTAAGTCCTCTCCCGGATAGTATGCTAATTTGAAGAAATTGTTTTGAACCCACACAGATGTGTGGAAAAGTGGAAATGTGAATTTCCACTTTTCGTGCGTAGGTAGTGAGATAAGAAAAAAGCGGATGCAGAAAACACCCGCTTTTGGTTAGAGTTTGCGCCATGTTTTGTTGCCGCAGGGCTCGATGCGGCGGTTGTTCTTCCAGCGGTTGAGGACCATGCTGATAGCGGCGGTTTTGACGGATTGGTTCTTGCGCGCACGGAGCTTGATTAGATCACCGGTGGTGAACTCGTTGGGCAGCAGAGAGAGGAGCGATGATGCTGCACCTCTGTCGCTGAGGGCATCGAGTGCGCCGGTTAGTTCCTGCTCCAGCTGTTCACCCCAGAGTTCCATCTGGTTGCGGAAGATGTACTCGGCGACCCATTCTGCAAAGGATGCGACGGTCTTGGTGAACTTGCGGTTCTCGAGCAGGTAACAGAGCATGCCGGCACGAAAGCCCATCACGGCGGCACGACGACGGAGCGTATCCATGGCGTGACTATCCGCATCGATGGCTTGCTGGCGTTTCTTTTCCAGCCACTCCGCAATCACCGTTCCCACCTGTGGACAAGTGATCGTTCCCTGTTCGGCATCCAATTGCCGTGCCCAGTGGATAATCTCTGCTTTCTCACTCTCGCTATACGGCGCAAACACGGGAATCTCCGTAAAGCTCGTATCAGGCAGCTGCGCAAAGCACACACGTGTAGCCAGGCCGTTCTCCAGGTCCTTAAAGAACCGTCGCATCGAGTTAGGTGTGCCCGTCAGTAGCAGGTTGTAATACACCTTGATGTGCGCATTGAACGAAGCCTCAGACATGTACGCCTGCCCGTATTCCGCGTTGTCGAAAGCCAGACGGTAGATGTCGGATTTTTGGCTCCATACACCGGCACGTTCGGACTTGACCAGCGTGTCCATTTCTTCGCCGATACCGATCAGGTGCTTGCCCTCGGCGTAGGTGAGAAGCTGCAGCAGTTTGGCGATACTGATGGCGACACCGTTGTTACGCGGACATGCGTGCGGATCTTCCGGTTGGTTCTTGCTGTTCTTACTTGCTCGCAACTTGTCCTTATAGGCTTGTTCTTTCTCGCGCTCGATGGCATCTTGCTCGTTGATGGGGGTGAGCAGCAGATCGATGGGTTTGCGAATAAAGGACTTACCGGATGCGGCAGGCGCGGTGATACAGGAGAAGAAACTCAAGGACTGGATCTGGCGGTCGAGGTACTCGAAGCGGATGCGGGTGGCAAGCGTACCGAGGACAGGAAGACTCGCTATAATCATCGCAGCACGATAGTCTTCTGGAAGTCTTCGACACACTAATTTGAGCAGCCGTGGGAGTTCGGGAAGCGGAAGATCAGTTGCCTTTTCCGGTCTGACGCCCGAAGCACCTGACAATGACTCTCGTTCGCAGACTGCTATAGCGGACTGAAGGACGATGGGCATCTCGGACTTACGCGGGCGACCAATGGCGGATGAGATAGCTTGGCGGCGTTCTTGCTCGGGCAGACCGAAGTCGGGTAGGATGCGCAGGATGAGAGCGGCATCGAAATCGCAGATGTAACGCATGTAGCACGCCAAACTAAAGTACACTGTGTTCCGTTCTCCTTGCTCAGCACCATCCGCGGCTCCAATCGAGAGCATTAGCTGCTGCACAATCTCATTATACGCTATCCCTCTGTAGCACAGCCCAACAGGGTTGTCACCTTCAGCGGTATAGTTACCGCCGTCGTCCGCGTTGTTTTCTTCGTCTGTTTGCCCGACATCTGATGCCGGTTCTTTCACATGCGCCGGTAGTGCCAATAGGCTTCGTCCGTTTTGACGGATACTATCCGGCGTCTCTTCTGTGTTCGGAGTGAATAGTCCGTCTCGATCCTCATAAAGCACATACTCCCGCGGCACTACATAACTCGCCCGTGCCAGATCCTTCGTCACCGCATCGTATTCGGTGATGCCAAGTACGCTTGCTATGCGGAGTTGTGCTGCTTCAATGGACTCGCCTTTCTGACGTCTTCCTATCACTCTCAGCCCCTTCCCGCTCGCTGTTATAGCAATCAGGTATATTCCGTTTTTTTTAAGGTGTTCTGTGCTCGCGATTTCCATGAGCGAGTTGTACCACTCCCGTGGCTTCTCCACATGATCCACATCCAGCATCGCCAACCCACTCGGCACAGCATCGGCACTTACGCGCTTGTTGTTCTTGAATGATGCCGCATGCGGGATGATAATCGGCAGACGTTTCTTTAGTGCCTGCTTCCGCTCCCCATAGTCGGCTGCACTTGCGTTAAGCTTGCCTATCTGCTCGCAGATATTCTTTACTTCGGGCGAATCAATCAGTTCGTCCCATTTCTCGGGCGTACACAACTGCGGTACACCGGCATTTACTTTTTCTTGATATTGAAACATAAAGCTATTTACAATTTAATCATTTACCATTTATTCATTTGATTTTTTCACCCTGCAGGGGAAGAGGTGGCGATCCGTAACGTTGGCGGATTTGCGGGCATTGTATTTGCCTTTTGACGATTCCTCTATCGCCTCATGGACTGTTTTGGCTCGCGTCCACTCACAACCAACGGCGTGAATCTCGTCATGTTCCTCCGGGTACTGTTTGCGTTGCCGGATGGCACGTTTGTGCACGGCGTGCTGCATCTGTTTCCACTGCTCTTCGGTGACTTCGAGTTTGTCGATACAGAGCGGGTCATATACATCGCAGTCGAGCATCCAAGGGTTCATGGTCATGGAGCAATGCGTCTTCAGTGGTCCGTTGAAACCACGTACGATTCCGCTCTCCTCGTAGAACGGGCAGGCGCTGGAGCATTTAGTTCTTCCTTTTCGTATTCCTATTATTAACATAGTACTTACTTTTTATGTTGGTTAATACTTTGGGTCGGGTCCCCAGAGTAAACAATTGTGTTTGCTCTGGGGAGAGCGTGAACATCCGAGTACCTTTAACAACGACTTGGTCGTTAGTTCGTGTACGAGGATAGTTCGCGCGATGTGCCGCCCCCTTTTCGGATTGCTAATATCAGCATATTGCCTCCATTTCTACGATACGGTCGCCCATGAGTTCGGCTTCGGATTCGAGTGCATCCGCGAGCCATGAGTTCTTGTCAAACTCCGTGAACGGGAAATAGAAGTACACGTGTGCGCCGTAGTCGTCTACACTGATTTTGCCATGTGCGGTACGATCCAGCGTAGTGCGTTTCTGGCTCGGTCCATCAGCAGGACGTTTCGCTCTTTCGATAGCAAGGAAATTATCCTCGTCTACGAATGTGAGTTTGACATCGCGTGATTCACCAACATTAATTACTGACTCGTTCCCTACGAACTTGATGTTGCGCATGAGGAACGTGTTCTTTACTTCAGCCTGGGCTGCTTTTGCTACTTGCGATTTTACAGTCGCCTTCTTTGAAGATTTACTTGCCACCTTCGTCGTGGTCTTTTTAGCTTTTGAAGCTTTCATTATTATATATTAGGTGTGGGTTATCCGTGACCATTTTGGTTCATCGGGGCACGCCTACACCCTACGAAGAAAAGGCTGAAAATTTCGGCATAAATTTCGGCATTGGAGCGTCGAAAAAGGTTTAGATAATACCCTAATGGTATAAAAATAAGAATCGGAACCCATTAAAAAACAATAGATTCCGAAGAAAAATCAAAAAAATGCAAAAAAAAATTCGACTGCCGAAAAAGCTGCCGAAATTTTAGTCAGTGTCAATCTCTAAAAATAGGAAATTTATACATTCCTGAACTATAGGAAGATGTTTGTCTGTGACGGTAGTCTTGTTTAAGCCAGAGATATATTTACCATGTTTGTCAATAACGTGTGTTTGAAGAATAGTATTGACAGTATAGCCTTTGGGCACAATAATCTTCTTCAGTTCGACCATTTTATTTATCAGGTAAACTAACATCCCCAATCCTACTTTACCTGTCCATTTGATTTTGGTGAATTTGGTTTTGCCGGAGAATAAATCACAGAAGTCATCGGGTTGAGTTGCTTCATCAAGCCATCCATTTTGAACAAGATGATTGGATACCATAGATAGATGACCATCAACAATACCTCTCTTTTGGAACGTCATATATCGCAAATCTTCATCTTTCTCTTCTTTCTTTTTCTTCTTGGAGGGCTTCTTCTCAGCCGGGTATTTGGAGAGGTCGACAGAGATGATTTGGGCAGTTATTTGGAAGGTGAAGAAATCAAGCATTGCTTGCTCATGTGCGTTTACTATAAATAAACGGTATAGGCATTTGGCGACTTGAGCCGGTTTGTCAATGACGTAGCCATTTTCTGAGAACGTACCGAACTCATGGAGAGCGTAAAAGAACTTGCGTTGTTGATCTTTGGATAAGTTAGGAATATCGAAATAGATTGTTTGGTTCTTGCATTCCTGATAGGTACAAGCATCTTTGCGAGCCTGCATAAATGGAGTATTCCAAAAAGCAGATGCTGCGTCGCCCAACCGCTCTAATAGCCAGTCACGGCTTGGTCCTCCGAGACGTTGGTTCCAGGAAGAAGCGTAGTTCTTTGTGATGTTAGTGATAAGTTTAGTGGAGAACTCCAATCGCAAATCATTGTACCAAGCCTCGTACTCTTCATCTGTGCGTTCATCTGATAGCACATTGTCGAGATTGCAGAGTGTTTGGATGAGTGCTTGGATGGCATTATAGATGGCACAGCGGAGTTGGTACGAATTAAAGAATACGCCTTGAAACTGCTTTAGGAAACCGCGCATGTCCGCACGTGCCTGCTCATCATTATGAGGAAAATGCTCCGGGGCAGAAGGAATATAGCACGATATATCATTGCCTACTTTATCGCTGATAAATTCGCGATTGCTTTTAAGATTCCAGTGCATAGACAGGTACGCTTTCTGAAAATCTTCGTGCAATAGCCATTCCGGGATTTCCCAATTATTGATATTAATCCAATACTCAAAATCAACGTCACTTATTTCCCGGATGATTATAGTCTCACGCGCGTCATCTGCTGCCTGTTCAAAGAAATCAACGGTGTCCGCCACTTCATATAGGATGCCGAGCAGGCGCAAGCGTTCGCTCATTTCGCTGAGCGAAGAGTCTTCCCATTTAAGGCTGGATTTAAGGTGCTCCAGTCGGGAGAGATATGCGGATGGTTCGGCCATAGGGCGTGGTATATATAAAAAGGACGCAGGCCGTGCAGCCACTATCAGGTACTAGCAAACCCTCCACGAAACTACACGACCTTTGTCCACACAATTTGCTTTGTGTGGCAGGTCGCGATAGTTCTTCGTGGAAATCAAAGTTGCTAGTTCTGATAGTAAGAAGAATCGGTATCTGCGTTCTCGGAGCAATCCCATGCGGATTGCGATATGTCTTTCGGTTTTAGCCGATATTGAAGAAGCGTAGGAAGAAGGCTTTGAGGCGGTCTAATACGCGTTCTTTGGTTCGTTGTCGTTTGTCGCCTGCTTCGAAGAGCGGCATAGGCGGCAGTATCTTGGTGACTGCTGTTCCCATCTCGTTGACGTAGCCATCATGGAAAGCACGATCGACGAAACGGCGTGTCTCTTTCTCGTTGAGGTTTTCTTCGACGATGATGGTTTGCAGTTCTTGCTCTTTCTGTTGCTCAATGAAACCCGACCAATCGCCGTAGATGTCGTCGCCATCGGCAGGAGTCATTCGGTCGATGAAGGCCATGATCAGGTCACGTTTGTTGCGCAAGTCCGGGCTGGCATCTATCGAGCGTTTGATACGTAGGACGATCTCTTTGTCTTTGCAAAGCGAATCATGATACTTGCGTACTAATTCGAGGATATAATCGATGTTGATCTGAATCTGTTTTACCAGTTCCATCTCGAAGACCACATCATCGACGATTTTCTCTTTGCCTTTGCCATCGTGGGACATGATTTCGTGCAGATGGTTGTACCAACTCAGGTAGTCTTGTTTCATTCCTTCGGGCAGTATCTGCACTTGCTCGCGCGCTTCTGCCGTCTCGGGGTTGAACTGGTCGAACGCCGAAAGCAGGTTCTGCGCACGGAGAATAGCGCCAAACTGACGGACAAACTCTTTCTGCTCCGCTTCGCTCACGATATTCTTCAGTTCGTCAACTGGGAATTGCGTCAGCAATTGCTCCACCAGCTGCTTATATCCGGGATGCTCGATTCCTTCGGTATCGGTATAGCCGTAGTAATAATCGTTGAACGGACGCATGATGACGATGCCGCCTGCGTCACGGTCGCCGAAGATAGCGAAGGAGTCGTTGGTCTGCTTGACGAGATTTCGGAAGCAGATGATATTTCCGCAGTCTTTGACGGTGTTGAGAATACGGTTGGTTCGACTGTAAGCTTGTAGCAGACCGTGCATCTTGAGGTTCTTATCCACCCAAAGGGTGTTGAGGGTCTTGGCGTCGAAACCGGTGAGGAACATACCGACGACGATGAGCAGGTCAATGTCGCGGTTCTTCATGCGGAGCGATACATCCTTATAGTAATTGCCGAACTGGTCGCCGCTGACATCGTAGCTGGTGCCAAAAGTCTCGTTATATTCGTTGATAGCCATGCCGAGGAAATCCTTAGCGACGGTGGGCATCTTGCTCATATCGTCCGGGTTTTCTTCGGGGATATAGCCGTTTTCGTCTTCCTCTTCGTTGGCTGCGTAGGTAAAGATAGTGGCTATCTTCATATCCTCGTTGCCACGCTCTTTGAGTTGACGTTGGAACTCGTTGTAGTAAGCGATAGCGCTTGGGATGGAATCCACAGCAAAGATGGAGTTGAAACCATGCAGGAGCGATTTGTTTGTCTTCTCCTCGGCATCGCGACGACGCGCCACTTCGCTGACGTTGAGTAGCACCTTATGGCGGTACTCGGCTTCGTTCGCTTTGGTCTTCTGGGCGTAGCGATCGAGGATGTACTCGACTACTTTGCGGTAACGCTCGGGAGCATGAAGGGCAGAGTCTTCTTCGATACCCCATACTTCGGTGTCGGCTATCTGCGCTTTGGCTTTCATCGTGCTGACGTAGTCCACGCGGAAACGGAGGACGTTACGATCTTTTATGGCATCGATGATGGTGTATGTGTGCAGTTGCTCGCCGAAGGCTTGTTCGGTGGTAGTATAGTCGGAGTCTTTTGAGTGAACGGCATTCTCGGCGAAGATAGGTGTGCCGGTGAAGCCGAAGATCATGTATTTCCTGAATTTCTTACGGATCAATCCTCCCATCTTGCCGAACTGCGAGCGGTGGCACTCATCGAAAATCATGACGACATTGGAGTGCAGGACCTTGATATCTTCGGGTCTGCGACGCAGGAGTGCTGCGAGTTTCTGAATGGTCGTGATGATGATATGACAGCGCGGGTCGTTGAGTTGGCGCAGCAGAATCTTGTAGTCGGAGTTGGAGTTGGCACAGTCTTTCTCGAAGTTGTCGTACTCCTTCATCGTTTGGTAGTCGAGATCGAGACGATCGACCACGAACAGCACTTTCTCCACATCTTTGAGTTGGGTGCAGAGCTGTGCGGTCTTGAAGGATGTGAGCGTCTTACCTGAACCCGTTGTGTGCCATATATATCCACCGGCACGTGTTGAGCCTTGCCATTTGTTATTGATAGCGGTCTCCACACGCCTTAGGATCTTCTCCGTGGCGGCTATCTGATACGGACGCATTACTAACAGGTTCTTGTCTGCCGTGAAGACGCAGTATTTGGTGAGGATATTGAGGATGGTGTGCTTGGCGAAGAAAGTCTCCGTGAACGCACGCAGGTCGGGCAGTTGGTTGTTCTGCTCGTCCGACCACCACGAAGTGAACTCAAAGGAGTTGCTTTCGGTCTTGCGGCGGATGGGCTTCTGCTGAAGGTTCTCATCTTCTTTGGCAAAACGTGTGGTGTTGGAATAGTATTTGGTGTGCGTACCGTTGGAGATGACGAATATCTGGACGTAGTCAAAGAGAGCTTTGCCTGCCCAGAAGGACTCACGTTGGTAGCGTGCTATCTGGTTGAATGCCTGTTTGATATCCACGCCACGAGCTTTGAGTTCGACATGCACGAGCGGCAGACCGTTGACGAGGATAGTGACGTCGTAGCGGTTCTTAGCAGTACCGCCTTCGGGTACGTACTGATTGATGACTTGAAGTCGGTTGTTATGGATATTACGCTTATCGAGCAGACGGATATTGCGGTTTTCGCCGTTGTCGCAGGTAAGGAGCAGGACATAATCGCGCTGGATGATTTGTGTCTTCTCGTCAATCGTCATGTTCTCCCGTGCTATTTCAGACGTGAAGAAGTTGGCCCATTCATGATCGGTAAAACGATAATCGTTGAGCAGTTCGAGTTGCTTGCGGAGGTTGGCGATAAGGTCAGCCTCTCCGGTCAGTTTAGGCAAGTACTCATAGCCCTGTTCGGTCAACTGACGAATGAAAGCCGCCTCCAGCTTGGCCTCGGACTGATAGGCGTCGGGCGAAAGGACGGTCGCCTCGTATTTGGCGACGACGGTCGATTGCTCCTGCTCCAGCACTATGTTGTATCTATCGGTCATTTGAGTAGATTGATTAAGTATTCGCGATAATATTCGTATTGCTGTTGACGTAAGTCACGTTCTGTTTTGAGGTTGTTGATGAAAGCCTCGATGGTGTCGAGTTTCTCGGCGATAGCTCGCTGCTCGGCGAGGGGCGGCAGAGGGATGTTGATCTTAGCAATGTTCTCTGCTTTAATATCGCTAACTTTCGCTCCTATTATGTACTTTACTTTTTGTTTTGCAAATAGTGGTGATTGGAAGTAGTATGCTATGTATAATGGATCTTGATTATGGCGAAAAACAACAGAGTGTCCACCTATAACAATATCCTCCTTTCCCATCCAGACAACTGACTTGCACAAGTCTTCGATATTCTCGCCTGTGCAAGCAATGATTAAGTTTCCTGTATGGACTTTTAACAATTTTTTAGCAAGTTGTTCAGGAACATATGTTAATGTTTCTTTTGCAGAGGTGCTAAATTTTGTATAGATTTGCCCGTAATGTATGCATCCTATTCCTCTTTCTACAAAATCCTTTTTTTGCAGACCATTTCCTCTATAAAACCCACCTATTTCGCCTAATGTTTTCGTTGGAATATTACAATCAAATAGAGCATTCAAAGCGCAGTCCAATTGTCTTTCCCGTTCTTTTATTTCGGTGTCGATATTTTCGATGAGATTTGCGAATGCATCCAGTATCCGCACTATCTCCTCCTGAACAGGCATAGGGGGAAGAGGTAGTTGAATTCCCCTTAAGTTTTGTTGATTAATTTTGGGAGGTGTACCTCTTACTATATCCGAAACATCTATTGTTTGTAAAACATAAAACAAATAGCGCAATTTAGCAACATCTTCGCGTTCCTCAAGTACATGAGCATGATTATTTACCCATATTTTTCCTACTGCCCAATGTAATACAGGAGATTTATCTTCGTTAATAACGCTACCATCTTCTCCTAACAAAAGATATGTTCCATCAAAAATATAATCCCCTACATAATCCAATATGCCATTTGCCCCATAGTACGGATATATTCCTTTACTGCGCAGTCCTTTTGATACAGGTTTGCGCTTTGAATCAAGGATAATACACAACTCACCTAACTCCTTATACTCAACACCGTTAGGACATAAGTTGTGAATCAGTTGTTCTATGTGGCTTTGTTTTAGCATTATAGACTCGCTATAATCTCATTTACTTTCTTTCGCAGTTCTATACCTTGCGGTACTATATCATTATTTAGCAACTCGTTAATCTCCTCGATATTTACTTGTTCACGAGTGTCCTCATGCTCAACATAGGATGATACAGTCAAATTGCTTTTATTCGCCAAGACATCATCATTAGACACAAGTTTACAAAGATATGGTACATTCTTGCGCTTTGTATATGCTTCAGCAATTTGCTCTCGATACTTCTTTGAAAGAACGTTCTTATTTCCGACCTTATCATACAACTTGCTTGCATCAATAAAGAGGATACTACTATCACGCTTCGCACTCTTCTTGAGAACAAGGATACAGGTTGCTATAGGAACTCCATAGAATAAGTTTTCAGGCAGTTGAATGATAGTGTCAACGTAGTTGTTGGAAACTAAGTATTGACGAATCTTCTGCTCGTCACGTCCACGATAGAGCACACCCGGGAACTCGACGATGGCACATGTACCGGTCTCCTTGAGGTGGGATAACATGTGCATGGTAAAGGCGAGGTCGGAGTATTGCTTAGGTGCGAGGACGCTGGCTGGTGCATAGCGTTCATCGTTGATAAGGAGCGGATTCTCCTTGCCAATCCACGGCAGCGAGTACGGCGGATTAGAGACGATGGCATCGAACTTGAGACCTTTGTGCATGGGCTTGAGGAGCGTGTCGCCAAGCTTGATATCAAAATTCGAGAAGTTGATATTATGCAGGAACATGTTGATGCGGCAGAGGTTGTAGGTAGTCGGGTTGATCTCCTGTCCGTAATATTTGAGTTCAGGATTGGTCTTGCCGACGGTCTTGCTGAACTTCATGAGCAGCGAGCCGGAGCCGCACGCAGGGTCATAGACAGAGTCGATATGGTCGTTGTTGATAGAAGCCAGTTCGGCGAGCAGTTCGCTAACCTCCTGCGGTGTGTAGAACTCACCGCCGGATTTGCCTGCATTGCTGGCGTACATCTTCATGAGGAACTCGTACGTGTCGCCGAAAGTGTCTATCTCGTTATCCTCGAAATTATCGGTCTTGAGGTCCATGTCGCGAACGGCGATGAGCACGTCGGCGAGTTTCTGATTGCGGATCTGGACGGACTGACCGAGTTGGGAGTTATTGACTGCGAAATCGGAGAAGAGTCCACGGACATCATCTTCACTCGGCGTGCCCTGTGCGCTGGCTTCGATGGCGCGGAACGTGTTCTGGAGCGAGAGGTTGAGGTTCTCGTCCTTGCGAGCAGTCTTGCAGACGTTGCAGAAGAGTTGCGAAGGCAGGATGAAATAGCCTTTTTCTTGCACCATCTGTGTGCGCACCGTCTCCGCGATGCTATCATCCAGTTTCGAATAGTCGAATCCCTTGACACCGGCGAGCTCCTGCAGATGGTCGATATAGTGCTGCATGTTCTCGCTGATAAAGCGATAGAAGATAGAGCAGAGGACGTAACTCTTGAACTCCCATCCGTCGATGGCACCTCGCAGACTGTTGGCGATGGCCCAGATGGTCTTATGCAGTTCCTCTCGTTGTTGGATATTTTGGGGCATAAATGTTATGTTTTCTTGTGTGGCACGCAAAAATTGCATACAAAGTTACAAAAAATTTTTGACATTTGCAAATTTTCAACCTCCTTTTTTTCACATTTCCACATTTCCACGCATCGCTGTATCTTCAATTTTTGCTCATAATAATTATATAATATAATATATTATATTATTATATTATTATGGGGATTTTATCAACCCACATGGATGCGTGGAAATGTGAAAATGTGAAAGTGGCTTGCCGCTTTCACATAATCGTTCGAACATCTTGAGATAAGAAAATGTGAAAGTGGCTTGCCGCTTTCACATAAAATGCATTTTTTTGCATTTTTTTGCGGAAAAATTTGCAAAACACAATTTGTTCATCGTATCTTTGCAGTGGATTTCGGGATTGCCTCGAGTCATTGTCGGTTCAACCGCATTCGCATCTCGTTCCCATCCCGTATATCCCTCAACCCTCAACCGTAACCCTAACCCCTATGCTCGCAGAACTGATCATCCCTATAGCCTCTTTACGCGGCAAACTCAGCAACGATGGATTTTATTTCCGTCTTTACCGTGGCAAGCAGATTGTCCAGCGCACCCCTGCCAAGTGGCGTGACACCCCTGCCCGCCGTGCCGCCCGTGAGCGCTTCATCGCCACTTATGCCCGCAAAAAATCCGCCCTCGCTCCCGTCCCGCTCGATGCCCCCTCGTCCGCTCCCGCCGAGTCAAGCCTCCCGTCCCCCGCATCGGTTTAGTGCTCGGCGCTGTCCCGCCCCTCCTTGGGGCCCCCGACGTAACCGCAGGTTACGGTGGGGAGAGCGGAGGCGATAGTGCGCCCCCATGCCGCCAAGCGGCATCAGTAGCGCCTATCTGCCGAACGCGTTTAGTGTCCTGTGCTCGGGGCTTTCAACCCCGAGTTAGGTAGCGCAGCGGTGTTCAGTTTCCGGCGGTATTCCGCCGCCCTTGGGGTCCTGTGCGGGCGATTTTTATGAGCCCGTTTGGCTCCGCCCTCGTTTTCCCCTTCTGCGGCATATTTGCCGCAGTCAGCCCCTCAACTCTCCCCTCCTTTCAGGGAGGGGGCAGGGGGTAGGCTTATCAACCCCTCAACATAACCAACCTAAACCTTAACTATTATGGCAGAAATCAAACCGATGGCTCTGATTGAGAGCATGAAGAAGAAAGTGTGCGAGCACAGCGATGTGTACTTCCGCACGAACAAGAAGACCGGTAAGGTGTATACCGGCAAGTTGTGTAACCCGTCCACGAAAGAGCCAAGTGCGGCGCAGACTGCTGCGAAAGCGCGTTTTGCAAAGGTGTCGGCGGCTGTGCGTGCAATTCTGGCAGGATCGAGCGAGCAGAAGACCCAGTTGGTGGCTGAGTACAATGCTCAGAACAAGATTGGTTCGCTGTTCGGATACGCGATGAAGAAGTTGAACGGGAAGTATGACCAGAATGGTGACTCGATTGGCGGATAAGAGACCGGCTGCAAATGAGTGAGCTGTACGGATAACACGGATTACACGGATGCAGATGAGTGAACTGTACGGATCACGCGGATCACACGGAGGCAGATGAACAGAGATTCCGTGACACTCCGTGAAAATCCGTGTTTGAGCAAAAATATCCGTAGTATCTGTAAAATCCGTACAGAATTAAACAACCACGGAAACACACGGAAACACACGGATGCAGATGAGTGAACTGTACGAATCGGCCGGATTACACGGATACAGATGAGTAAAATTCCGTGACACTCCGTGTTCGAGCAAAAATATCCGTATTATCCGTCAAATCCGTACAGACAGAATTTAGTAAATTAACCAATTAAACCTAAATCTTAACAACAATGGCAAAAGTAGAATGGAGTACCGGTATCGACAGTGTATCCGGTGCATTATCGAAGCCGAGCAAGAGCGGCCAGCACTCTTGCACGAAGATGTTACTGGGTACGCACCGCGTAGCGGCGACCACGAGCGACGCCTGCAACCGC
>Ga0310694_10001682_pt1 | contig 24403 bp, 22 predicted proteins | sample 174DNAGHGhighgp2_FD_203884 | JGI IMG/M metagenome (GOLD analysis project Ga0310694, IMG submission 203884) | Sheep rumen microbial communities from Palmerston North, Manawatu-Wanganui, New Zealand - 1742 DNA GHGhigh gp2 (v2) (version 2) | ecosystem: Host-associated > Mammals > Digestive system...
CTCAGGGGCGCTGGTGCCGACTACGATATGTCCGCAGTTGCGGCATTCCCAGACTTTAACTTCACTCTTTTTAAACACTTCCTGCATTTCAATGTTTTTAAGTAGTGCGCGGTAACGCTCTTCGTGCGCCTTTTCTATGGCAGCAACTCCGCGGAATTTGGCTGCCAGCTCCGGAAAGCCTTCTTCCTCAGCTGTTTTGGCGAATTCTTCATACATATCCGTCCATTCATAGTTTTCACCGTCTGCGGCATCTGACAGATTTTCTTTGGTATCACCGATACCGTTAAGTTCCTTGAACCAGAGTTTTGCATGTTCCTTCTCATTATCAGCGGTCTTGAGGAACAAAGCAGCGATCTGTTCGTATCCTTCCTTTTTTGCTTTGGAAGCAAAGTATGTATACTTATTTCTGGCCTGTGATTCTCCGGCGAATGCTGCTTCCAGATTCTTTTCGGTCTGTGTGCCTGCGTAAGGGTTGTTTTTTTTCATGGGAAACCTCCTTTAAAAAATAGAATAGTAACACTTGTATTATAAATGAAATGCTCATGATTTACCAGCGATATTTGTTTGGGGTAAATCGTATGAAACCATGGACAAAGCACATAGAAAAAAACACAAGGTCCGTCCCCGTGGTTTTTAAATATTCCGGAATTGCGTCGGAGTAATATCCTCGTAACGTTTGAAGAGTTTGCAGAAATAGCTGCCGGAGCAGAAGCCTGTTTTTTCAGCTATATCCTCAATTGTCATTTTAGAACCATTCGTCCGGCCTTATATGCGTAAATCCATCCGGATTCCGCATCCCTCAAATAGGAATGCGGACCATATGATCCGCACCCCTAAATGATAGTCTGAGAAAACAATTTACTATTCAACATTCACTTTTTCTGCCACTTGAATGATAACATAAACAGATGTGTTTTGACAACTTAACGGTTTGCGAGTTCTTCCTGTGAAAGTCCCTTTTGCTTACGAAGTTCATACAGTTTATTATTGAATTCCATGCCTGTTTTATAAGGATCCAGTTGTATTCTCTTACCCTTTATAGTTGCTCCCAAACGGGATCCTGCAGATCAGATCCGCAGCAAACAGTATCAACGCCACGAGGAACAACAGGTTGTGAAGTTTGGATTCCCGGGATTTTTCCTGCAGTTTCATGACCACCGGCTGTACCAGACAGATCGCCGCGCAGATCAGCAGTCCGAACATCAGGCCGGGTACCAGCGCGATCCTTCCGTCATAGTTCATGAAGTATCCGGTGTAATTCCACATATATCCCCCCATCGCCATCTCCAGAATGTAGCTTGCGACGAGCTCTGCGAGAGTAGCGATCACCGCACCGAGCAGAAATACACCGGCCGGCTTCTTTACTTTCAGGAGCAGAAAGATCCCCCATATGATAAAGAATCCGATCCCGTAGATCGGGAGGCACGGACCGAAAAGGAACCCGCGGTTCAGGAATCCCCTTTGGTGGTAGATCACATCACACCATACCGATTCGTAGATCCAGCCCAAAAAACCGTATAACAAAAAGTATTCCATGAGATCACGGAATACTTCCCAGCCGTTTCGTTTACGTTCGTTTTCCTGCATACGTTTTATTCCACGATTGAATACTGCATCATCTCATATTTGAGTTTTGTGCCTTCCATGATCTCGGGAGGGAGGAGCGCACGCGCCACCAGTTTCAGATCATCCGATTCGATATCGGTCCTTCGCAGATTGGCATAGTCGGATTCGATGCTCTCAACGATGTAATAAAATGTCTCCATATGTCTGTCTCCTTTATGATCGTCCGCCGAACAGCTTCCGCTTTTTCTTATCATATTCTCCGTATTCGCAGCCGATGTGCGTCGCTTCGACCTCATCCACCAGCGTAAGGCCATCCGCCGTCTTGTCATAGAGGCGTACGGTTCCATAGCCTGTACCGCCGTTCCACAGCTTGTTGTGCCGTTTCTTTCCGTCCGGCGATTCGTAATTAACGAGAAGCATCTCCGCCTTTTTGCAGTGCACTTCCGTCTCCATCACGGCGTGAATGTTCTCCTGACGCACATGCCAGATCACTTCCTCATCCGTCTCGTCAAAGGAAAACTCCGTCTTCACCTTCAGATGAAGTTTGGAGAAATTAAAATCATATTCCTTCCCTTCATAGTAAAAGACCCCAAGCAGTCTGCGGTTTAAGGGTAACATCCAGATCTTCGGACGGCCGCCTCCGATATCAAACACACTGTTCCGCAGCTGCTTTCCGCTCGTGCGGCTCACCAGGCAGTTAGAGGAAAGCCACACCCACGGGCTCGTGAAATCGCGTCCCCAGTTTTTGTCGGCATATCCGTAACTCTGTCCCGGTGTGACGATATACTTTCTTCCGTTACAGGTGATCGTGCCTTTATAGACCGTCTTCATACCTTCCGCATGCCAGTACATCGCAAATGTCTGCATGACACGAAGCGGCTTGCTCGCACCGTATCCGACATTGAAAGTGATCCGCTTATCCATCCGCAGATCCCATTCCATTTCGCCGGCATCACACATCCACTCCGGATGCTCTGCCGCTTCCTCCTCCGTGATGCTGATCTTACCGCTCAGCCGCCGTTCCGACGCGGCACAGTTTCCTGCCATGATCCGGTACGGTGCATTCGGTCTGAGATGTACATCCGTCCATGCAAAGAAGCGGTGCAGCTGCATCGGCTTTTCTCCCCAACATCCTGCTTTTACCATCAGATAGGACGGTCGCTTTCCCGCCTCCTGATTCTCCGGCAGCTGTCCCAGGATCGGTTCGTTTTCGCCAAGCAGAGGATTGCAGATAAAAAACTCGATGAAAAAGGGCTTGTCCTCTCCTGTCTCGGCATCCTGCGCCGTAAAGGAATGCCACCACCAGTCATACCCGTGGTAAGCAAGCGGCCCCCGCAGCATACATTCATCCCTGCTGATGTCATGCTTGTTGAACATAATATTTCCTCCTTTATCCTGTGATCATGGTGCTTCCGGTGCTCCCGGATTCACGTGGATCATGACGTGTTTCACTTTCGGGAATTCCTGTTCCACATTGTCATGGACTCGTTCCGCGATGGAGTGTGCCTCCACGAGGGACATGTCTCTTTGGACTGCGATCTCAAGATCGATATAGATCTTGTTCCCAAACTGTCTCGTACGCAGCAGATCGATCTTCTGCACGCCCGGCTGCTCTCCGACAAAAGTACGGACCTTCTGTTCAAACACTCTGTCGCAGGAGGTATCGATCATCTTGTTGAGTGCGTCCTGAAAAATATCAAACGCAACCTTCAGGATCAGAAGACAGATCAAAAGACCGGCGATCGGATCCATGATCGGAAATCCCAGTCTGGCAAGTCCGATACCGATAAACGAACCGACGGACGAGATCGCATCCGAACGGTGATGCCAGGCGTCAGCCTTAAACGCAGCGGAATCGAGCCGTTTCGCGTAGTACATGGTATACCAGAACATTGCTTCCTTCACGACGATCGATACGACCGCAGCGATGAGCGGAAGCAGGGTCGGGACCTCAATGGAATCCCTGGTAAAAAGCAGCTTCCGGAGTCCGCTGTAACCGATGCCGAGTCCGGTCCCCGCCAGAATCAATGCAAGGATCAGGGAAGCGACGCATTCCAGACGTTCGTGACCGTAGGGATGTTCCGCATCCTCTTTAACCATCGACATGCGCACGCCGACATATGCGATCAGCGTCGCAAATACATCGGACAGGGAATGGACGGCATCCGAAACCATCGCCCCGGACTTTCCCAGGATCCCCGCAAATAGTTTGAATCCGGCGAGCAGGACATTTCCGAAGATCCCGACGCCGGATAATTTTTTTACTATCTTCTGTTCACTCATGATGCAGTTTATCCGCGTATGATACCGTTCTTCTCCCTAAATCTGGTCTTTTCCTCGTACATGTATTTATCCGCACGTTTGAATACGAGTTCGACCGTCTTGTCTTCGTTCGCATATTCCGCCATACCGGCCGATGCGGAATACCTCTCCCAGGGTTCGACATCGGTCCTGGAAAAGCTCTTGTCAAACGCTTCCCTCAGCTGTTTCATCCGCTCCTGGCGGATCTCGTAATCCGCGCCGCGGAGGATCACGACGAACTCGTCGCCGCCGATACGATAGACCGGCGAATGTTTATAGATCTCGCAGACGATGCGACAGCAACCTTTCAGATAATTGTCTCCGGCACTGTGTCCGTGATGGTCGTTGATCATCTTCAGACAGTTGACATCCACCATGACGATCGCAAAGTCCGTATTCCCACGCTCGATATCGGCATTCAGCTCATTGACCTTGCGGATATAGGAGGTTTTGTTGCCGATCCCTGTCAGGGAATCCTTATATGCTTCCTTGCTGATCTTTCCGATCGCCTCATTACGGTTCCTTAAGTCGTCCTCCGCCTTTTCCTTGTCTCTGCGCATGGAAGTGATCGCATTGATATGATCGACGATACGGACCTGCATGGTGCGGACCTCGTTGTAGATATCTTCGATCTCATCATTACTGCGGATCTTAACATCGATCACTCCCGCCGCCTCATAATCCTTGTTTTCCGCCGGAGAGAATTTCTTCATTTCTTCCGTCAGCAGGTTCAAGGGACGCACCACGGATTTATTGACGACAAACGCCGCCGCGGCCAGGATCAGGATCGTGAATCCGAGGCCGATGACAATGAGCGCGGACAGATTTGCCATCCGCTGCTGCATGACTTCGTCCATGCTGATGTCGCAGCCGATCTCGCAGACGCGGTTTCCGTCCTTGTCATAAACAGATGTATATGCCGAGCAAAGCCATCCCCAGTCACCGTTGGAGATCCTCGGCTCGGGATTGGATTCGATGTCAACACCCATGAGTTCCGCTTCCCGTTCTTCGTAGTAACCGGTCTCATAGATCGGATTCTCATCATCATCGAGCAGATACATATCATGATCCGCATTCACATCGCCCCAGACGATGATATACAGATACCGGATCCCTTCCATGTTGCGAAGATAACGGACCAGCAGTTCCCTCTGCTCGCAATATTTCTCCCACAGGCCCTTTTCCTTCAGGTACTCCTCGATCGCAGCTTCATCATCCTCTTCCTCCGCCTTGTCCCGCAGTGCCTGATACTCTTCGGACTCCGCGACTTTACGCAGCTCAGCCAGGAACTCGACATCCACAAATGCGGCAAAGTTTTCGGAAGAATTCTTTGCCAGCTGTTTGAAATAGCGGTCGATCTGCGACACGTTCACAACAAATGCGATCGCGGCAACACCCACCACCGCGGTGAGTACGGTCGCGATCACAAATACATACATCTTTTTTCCGATGGAAAATCTTTTGTTTTTTTCCGCCATACCCTGTCCCCCTGTTTCAGAGCTGCGCTGTCAAACGTCCGCTTCCTCGGGTATTCTCCTGTCGGTTAATAGTAGATATCGTTCGGCATGTTGTAGATAAAGAGTCTGCGCATCGCATAGAAATGCGAATCCGTGCGCCATCCGGATCCGATGGAGTTCGGACCGGAGTTTACGATCACGGTATCCGGGTACTCTGCCTTCAGTGCGAGATAATCATCCGCGGAAATCCTCGAGTTCACGATCCAGAGTCTCCGTAAATGCTCTATGTCATGCAGATGATCGATATTGTAGATCGGGTTAAAGCTGATGTTCAGGTCCTCGAGCTCCGGCATGTAATCCAGGAAACTCAGGTCGCGGCATCCGTTGACGAAGATCTCCAGATACTTCAGTTTGGTGCAGTACTTCAACGCGGAAAAATCGGAAAGTCCGCAGTTATCCACCAGGATCAGCACTTTCAGGTTCGGCATATACTCCAGGAAACTGAGATCACGGATATAGTTGTGTCCGAGATCGAGACCGATCAGATCGGTACAGTATTTCAGGCACCAGGTCTGCGCATCCGTTGTATGCGGGCTGGTCTTCCAGTCTGCGACCATCGTGGAGATCGCCACGGCATCCGTACGCACATAACGGTTTGCGATCATAAACTGCCAGACAAGCTTGATCTCCGGATGTGCATCCTGCAGCGCCGCGTACTCGATCGTACTGAGTCCGCAGTTGATCATGATCACTTTCTGCAGATAAGGCATCTGGGCAAAGAAGGCATCCATGTCCAGCTCCTTTACATCCATTCCGGTCAGATCGACTTCCGTATCCGTCGAGGAAAAAGTCTTATCCCCAAGCGTCACGGGACGGGGTGCGAGCAGTTCATCCAGCGAAGCCGCCGGATCATACGGCAGACGTCCCTCCGCTTTTCCGTAATCGCGGTAATGCTGATACAGCGCCTGCGGATCGGTTCCGAGCTGCGCCGCCACATCCGGATTGTTCGCCGCATAATATTCCGGATCAAAGATCTCTCCGCCCGGCATGATCCTCGGCGCTGCTTCCGCATGCAGCGTAAAGATCGCAAACACGAACATCGCTGCCAGAAATGATACCAGCTTTGCCGTTACGGTCCGTTTGCTTTCCATCACTGTCTCCCCCCTTTACGTTTCCTTTATTTCCGCAGCATCTCCAGTGCCGCATCCAGCTGATTGTCCGATCTGTCCTCCAGATAAGCATCCCGGTCAAACTCCACGACCACATCCGGTTCGATCCCCACTTTGTGGATGTCGTTTCCGAGCGGCGTGTAATAATGACTCACGGTCAGTTTCATCGCAGAGCCGTCCGAGAGCGTAAAGATCTGCTGTACGATCCCCTTTCCGAAAGTCTGTGTCCCGAGCAGCGTCCCGACACCGTAGTCCTTGATCGCGCCCGCAAGGATCTCCGCAGCCGATGCACTGTTGCCGTTGACCAGCACCACCATCGGGATATCGATCTCATGCGTCCCGTCACTGTTATAGCTTTCTTCGTTTCCGTATTTATCGACGGTGTAGACGATCCGTCCCTTCGGCAGGAGCATGTTTGCAATGCGGACAACCGCACCGACGGATCCTCCCGGATTGCTCCGGAGGTCCAGGACGAGTCCCTTGGCATTCGCCAGTTTTACGTTGGCCAGCGCTTCTTCAAACTGTCCGACCGTGACCGAATCAAACTCGGCGATCTGGATGTACCCGATATCACCGTCCATCATCTCATAGCTGACCGTCGGTGTCTCCACACGCCGGCGTTCCACGTCGTATTCCAGTTCTTCCTGATCCGAGGTCAGGTAACCGCGGATCAGTACGAGATGAACCTTTGTCCCTTCCTCGCCCTTGATCATTGCGACCACCTCCGACAGATCCATATCATACACATCTTCACCGCCGACTTCGATGATGATATCATCTTCGAGCAGGCCGCATTCCTCTGCCGGCGTATCCCGGATGATCCCCGTAATCTTCGGATAAAGCGTTTCCGTATCTTTGGTCAGGTACGCGCCGATCCCGTAGTAGATCCCCTGCGTATCCTGCTGCATGGCGAGCCACTCTTCCGGCGTATAATAGGCAGCATACGGATCGTTCAGCGATTCCATCAGTCCGCTGTAGAGGCCATCCGCCAGATCCTCTTCCGTAATATCTTCGATGTAGTTTTCTCGGATCAGGTCTTCCAGTGCTTCGACTTTCCCCACGATCTCCGGATTGCTTAAGACCGATGCATCCGACACATCCGGCATCTCCTCCGGTTCCGTGATCTCCTTATCGGGCTCTCCGGCCGCGCCCGCCGACTGCGATGCGCGCTCTCCCCTGCTGTTATTGTCGGGAGTTTTCTGTTCGCCGATCTGTTTCCCGATCCGGATACAGAGAACCACACAAACGACAAAACCGGCGATCAAAACGCCGGTGATCAGTCCCGTCAAAAAATCCCTGCGACTCACTTCTTTATCCTCGTCTTTCGTTTATTGTTTTCTTCACATTACCTCGGGAAGGTCAGATACCCTCTCGGATCCTGATATTCGCCGTTTAATCGCACCGTAAAGTGCAGATGGTTTCCGGTAGAGTTCCCGGTGGATCCGACCGCTGCGATCTTATCCCCGGCGGACACATTCTGTCCCTTGGAAACATACAGCGCCGAAGCGTGCATATAGATCGTGATGAGTCCGCCGCCGTGGTCGATCATCACATAATTCCCCATACTCGATGAGTAGGAAGCTGCTACGACTTTTCCGTCCGCCGCAGCCAGGATCGGCGATCCTCCGGGAGCGGCGAGATCGATCCCGCTGTGGAGTTTTCTGGTATGAAAGATCGGATGAATCCGGTAACCGAACTCACTGGACACACGGGTGTAGCTCGGAGCCGGAAAAACAAATGCACCTCCGTTATACTGCGGCCGCTCCGCATTGGCAAGTGTTTCTTTGTCTTCCGCGATCTGCGCTTCGATCTCCGCGATCAGGCGGTTCTGTTCCGCGATCTCCGCATCATAGGCTGCTGCAATCTGCTCCTGATCGGAGATCTGCGCCTGGAACTCGGCGATCTGTGCTTCCTTCTCTGCGATCAGCGTATTCAGATCTTCCTGCTCCGCTTCCGCAGTCTGTCTCGTTTCCTCGAGGATCTCCTCCTCCGACTCGAGCAGCTCTTTCGTCAACTGCACTTCCTGCACGATCAATGTATATTCATCCAGTTTCCTGCGGTCATAATCCGAAAGCGACTGGATGTATTCCGCTTTGTTCAGCATATCCGAAAAGCTTGATGCGGAAAAAAGCAGCTCCGCATACATCGCATCTCCCTGTTCATACATGAAGCGGATACGGAGTTTCATCGCATCATACTGTTCCTGCTGGATGCGCTCCGACTCCATGAGTTCCGCCATGGTCTCCTCGATCTCCGCTTCCTTCTGCTCGATCTGCAGGTTCAGGTCATCGATCTTTCCCTGGATCACCATGACCTGTTCGTCCAGGGCAGTCACATATTCCGACATCTCCTGTTTGCTGCTCTGGAGCCCGTTGATGACCTGACGGATATTAGTCCTTCCCGCGACCAATTCGTTTTTCTCACTCTGCATGTCACCGAGCTCATTCTCGCGCTCGCTGATACGCTCCCTCAGTTCATCGATATCCACGTCATCCTCCGCATGCGAAACCGCCCCGCAGCAGAGGAAGCCACAGGCAATGGCCATGATGCAGTTTGCGAAAAAGCGCTTCTTACTTCTCATGTTGCTCCCCTATACGCGCAGGTGCCGCCGCACCGTGATGAAGCTTCCCAGGAAACCGATGCCCACGCCGACTCCCATAGCGACCGGAAAGACCTTGTCAAAGACTTCCGCAGCCGGCATGAAATGAAGTACGGACTGCAGCACCACAAAACGGTGCAGCACATATTCGATGAGCCGGTCATAACCGTAGTAAATGATCCCCACGGGGATCAGCGCACCGATCGCGCCGATGATCAGGCCCTCGACAACAAAGGGCGAACGTACAAAGAAATCCGTCGCTCCCACATATTTCATGATCGCGATCTCCTCTTTTCGTACGGAGATACCGATCATGACCGTATTGGAGATCAGGAAGATGGAAACCGCCAGCAGGATCCCGATAATTCCCATCGATGCATAGGCGATCAGGGAATTGAATCCGGTCAGCATATTTGCAGCCAGCTCGGAACGCTTTACTTTACGCACGCCCTGTACGGTGGAAAGAAACTCCACGAGCTGTGCCTGCTGCGAAACATCCTTTAAGTAGATCTCATAGTTCATAGAGTGTTCCAGCGGATTCTCCTTAAACCCGTCCGCATACTCGCCGAGGTACTGGTCGCGGAACCCTTCCCACGCTTCCTCGGCGGAAACATACTTCGCTTCCCGGACCGCCGGCTGCGCCATGATGATGTTTCCGATCTCCATGATCCTCTCTTCGCTGATATCATCATTAAAGAAGACCGTGATGGACACACCCTCTTCCGCCGTATGTACCATGTGCTCCACATTCAGCACCACGGCATAGCCGATACCGAACATGAAAAGGCAGGCACTGATCGTCGCGACCGATGCCAGCGTGAACCATTTATTCTTAAACGTACTCCGTATGCCCTGTCCGATGACATAGCACAGCGTTCTAATAATCTTCATCGATATATCCGCCCTTTTCTTCGTCGCTGATCACGACGCCCTTTTTGATCGTAATAACGCGCTTGCGCATATCATTGACGATCTTTTCGTTATGTGTCACCACGACCACCGTCGTTCCGTTCTGATTGATCCGGTCGAGCAGGTTCATGATCTCGATCGTCATCCTGGGGTCGAGATTTCCGGTCGGCTCATCGCATAGAAGGATGGGCGGCTTATTTACGAGCGCACGCGCAAGCGCCACCCGCTGTTGCTCACCACCGGAGAGTTCCTCCGGTTTCGCCTTGTACTTGCCCGCCAGTCCGACGGTCGCCAGGATGTCCGGCACATTCCGCTTCATCTCGCGCGCCGGCGTCTGGATGATGCGCTGTGCGAAAGCAACGTTTTCGTACACGTTGCGGTCATGCAGGAGACGGAAATCCTGGAACACCACGCCGATACTGCGGCGAAGTTTCGGGATCTTTCCTCTCCACATATTGTCCACACGGTATCCGTTGACCGTGATCTGTCCTCTCGTCGGCTGCAGTTCACGCAAAAGCAGACGGATCAGCGTCGATTTTCCGGATCCGCTGCCGCCTACGATAAATACGAACTCGCCTTTGCGAATTTTGATATTTACATTGTTCAGTGCCGGGACGCCCTTCACATAGGACTTGCTGACACCCTCCAGGGAAATGATGACATTGTCATCCTTTTTCTTTTTCCTTTTCCCGGAGACTCTGCGTTCCTTCGGGGCCCGCTGCCGTTCTCCCTCTTCCTCATGGGAGGCACGCTTTTCCCGCGCGGAAGCCCGTTCGAGTGCCTGACGGCTCTTTAATTCCTCTTCCTGTCTCGTGACTGCCTCGCCGATCCCGTCCATGGCGATCGTATCATTGATACGGTCTTCAAAACTGTCGTAGGCGATCTCTTCTCCGAAACTGTCGTCCGTAAAACTGTCTTCGTCATACGATTCCGGCGGAAACTCTTCCTCTTCGCTTTCCGCACTCTCCGCCTCCGTTTCGGGAAGCGGCGCCGTTTTCTCCGTTTTCTCCGTCTTACTCTTCAGATCCGCGATCACTGCACGCAGCTCTTCGGAATCTTCAATAAACTCTTTCCTTGCCACTTAGTACTCCTTTGCTTCCATGTACTTCATATAATCCACGACCATCAGGGCGATCTTGAATGTGATCGCATCCTCAAAGACCCGCAGATCCAGGTTCGTGCTCTTCTGCAGCTTGTCCAGACGGTAGACCAGTGTGTTCCGGTGAATGAAAAGCTGTCTGGAGGTCTCCGACACATTCAGGCTGTTCTCGAAGAACTTGTGGATCGTTGTCAGCGTCTCTTCATCAAACTCCTCGGGGCCCCGTCCGTCAAAGATCTCATGGATGAACATCTTACAGAGCGGAAGCGGGAGCTGGTAAATGAGACGGCCGATCCCGAGTTCGTTATACGGGATGATGTCCTTCTCCGGGAAAAAGATCTTCCCGATATCCAGTGCCATCTTCGCTTCTTTATAGGAACGGCTGACATCTTTGATCTCGGAAACCGTATTCCCGTATGCGATCTTGACGCCTTCCAGTCCGTTCTCCGTCAGGTATCCCTCGATCTCCTCGGCAAAAGCACTCAGACCTGAGGTGTCCTGCTCCTCGTTCAGCTCGCGCACGATCACCGTACTGTTCTCGTCCACCGCCGTCACGATATCTTTGTTTCCCAGCGCCTGCAGGTGTTCTTTTAACAGCTCCATCAGGTTGCTGTCCTTACCGGACGATGTCTCCACCACCAGCACGATCCGTCCCTGATCGATCGGAAGCCGCAGTTTTTTCGCACGGCTGTAGATATCTACCAGGAGCAGATTATCCAGGAGCAGGTTCTTGATGAAATTGTCTTTATCAAAACGCTCCTTGTAGGCTACCAGCAGTCCCTGCAGCTGAAACGCCGCCATTTTTCCCACCAGATAAGCATTCTCGTTTGCACCCGCTACGATCAGGATGTACTCGAGCTGCTGTTCATCGAAGATCTTGAAAAACTGGCACTTCTGGATCTCCTGCGAATCCGCGGAAGAACGCGCGAAATCCTCTACTGCTGCCGCATAGTTCTTCTTTTCCTTCATGGTGCTGACGACGGCACGACCTTCCGTATTTGCCACGCACAACTCTACATGCGTGATCGCCGTGATCCCGTCCACCGTGTTCTGTAAGATCTGGTTTGAAATCATACCCCGTGTCCTCCCCCGGTCTCCATATTTCTTTTGTCATTTTTGACAAAAGCCTTTCGGACATTTTTAGGTTTTATGCTACACCCTCGTCCATTCTAATACATTTCACCAAAAAAATCCATAGTAAAGTGTGATTTATTTATATATTTTGCATATTCAAACCGGAAATTGTTGACTTTTTTCACCGAAAAAGCGATAATAGTTTACACAAAATACACTTGATCGGGAAGGAGGGTGTCAGATGAGCGTAGGTGGGATCTCTGCTAACATAGCGTTAAGTTCGTTGAATTATGCTCAGGGCACTGCGATGGAGAGCATCGGAACGGCAGTTTTGAGCAAAGCTCTGGACCAGCAGGAGGTGGCCGGAAACGGTCTGCAGAAGATGATGGAGGCTGCGGAGATGGAACGCTCCGTGAATCCGGCGATCGGAAGCAACTTCGACATGAGCGTATAAACAGCATTGAACCAAAGAAAAGACCGCCGGCGGCGGTCTTTTTTTATACTCTGCGGATGACTCCGTCCGTGATCGTGATCTTCCGTTCTTTGTACAGATGCCCGACCGCGCGTTTAAACTCGTTTTTGCTCATCCCGGTCTCCCTCCGGATCACAGCGGGATCTGCTTTCTCCGTAAAGGGAAGCACACCCTGATAGGAATCAAGGAGCTCCAGGATCTTTTCCATATCCGGCTCCATCTGCAGATATGCTTTCTCGCGTATACTCAGATCCAGCCGTCCGTCCTCACGGACGCGGCTGACGCGGGCGCGGATACGGTCACCGATCCGGACATCCCCGAAAAACTCCCGCTTCGGAATGATCGCCTGATATTTTTCGTCCACGGCAACGAACATGCCGAACTTATCGCTGAACTCATAGGCGATACCCTCCACATCATCACCCTCGACATAGGGAGCATGGTTCTCCAGGTACGGGTACACGTTCATCGTTGCGGCCAGCCGTCCGCTCTTGTCCACATAGAGCGCAGCCAGCACACCCTCTCCGACACTGACTTTTTTCGTCTGCTCTTTAAACGGCAGGAAAAGATCTTTCTCCAGTCCCCAATCCAGAAATGCGCCGACCTTATTTACAGCCACAACGTTCATCCGCGCGATCTTCCCGAGCGTAACGAGCGGCATCTTCGTCGTCGCGATCAGCCGGTCCTCCGAGTCCCGGTAAAGAAAAACATCCACGTAATCTCCGACTTTGGTTCCCGTTTTCACCTGTGCACCGGGCAAAAGGACCCGCTCCTTTTCCTCTCCCTCGGCGGCCAGAAAAAGACCGTGTGCCGTTTCCTTTACCGCTTTCAGTTTCTGTGATTCACCGATTCGAAACATAGTATCACCTCTTACATTCCCGCTTTCCGGATCTGCCGTCCCACCGTGAGGATCAGATTTGCCGCGATCCCCAGCACGGTGATGAGGATCACGATCCCTTTCTTTTTCTTTCCTTCCGCATATTTCAGCAGCAGTACGCTGTCTCCGAGAAGTGCAAAATACAGCAGGATGAGCGTACGATGCCAGGCCGCGAACATGACCGGCGAGAGCATCAGCACCATCCGGGTCGCAAAGCCGATCCCCAGTGCCCAGACCATGAGGATCCTTTTCCGGAGTTCTTCCGTCAGATGCCAGAGGATCACGACAGCCGCCACGATATATCCGTACAGTCCGAGGAGTTCCGAGATCTGGAGCAGCGCAGTCTTCGTATCACTCATCCAGATGGACGGCAGCGTAAAATCATAGGAGGTCCGGTGTTCAATGAGAAATACGGGAACAAACCAGCATGCCGTAAATACCACATCGATCACCAGCGGGATCGCCGCGAACCACTTTTTCTTCATCGTCTTACTTCCGGCCATAAACAGCAGCACGGAGAAAAGGAAGAACGCCGCATCCGGGATCTGCACAAAATGCTCGAAAACAAAGACCGAGCAGAGACGGAACTTGTCAAAGAATCCCAGATCATAAAACTCCGGCATCCAGTTTTCCACCTCCATCGCCGTCCGCGCCGCGGTTCCCGGAGCCGCCAGAGCAAAGACCATTCCGGCGATCGCGATCCACATAAGGCCGATCTCGAATGCAGAGTCGACCATCCGCTTGGTTGCCGCTGCTTCATCGTTTCTGTCCGGCGGCGCGGCATCCCGCATCCTCCAGAAAGCGATCGGCGCAGCTGCCATAAACAGTGCCGCCGCGGTCTGCTGGCAATTTGCAGCAAAGACCGCCGTCAGGATCCCGAGAACATACTGCCACGGCGCCACCCTTTCCCCGCGAAGTCTTCTCGCCGAGATACTGAACGTATAGAGCAGCGCAGCCGTCGGCCAGATGTAATTTAAACTCGTGCAGATCCATCCGGCGCTTCCCATGTGCATGTACGGATAGATCGCAAAGAAAAGAAAGACCCAAAGATTCTTTTTGTCATAACGGTCCCCGGAAAGGATCACACAGCCCGAATGACAGACCAGGATACAGATCAGGGTATCGCATAACTGCCAGAGGAAAAAAGGACTCCGGATGAACAGGATCAAAAACGCCTCGGACAGTACCCGCGTCGACTCCGTAAGATACCGGTCTTTGAGCATCACAAACAGACTATCGTCCGTATCGAAAAGAACGGTGAAATAGGCATCATCGTTCGTAAAGCCGACGAAGGTCAGATGCAGCAGCAGGAAAAAGACCGTATTGACGATCATCGCGATCAGGTAATGATTCCTTCTTTTTTCAGCGTTTTCCTTCATCTTCTTTCCCTTTCCCGGACGAGACTTTCCAAAAAGCTCCCCATCCGATCATCAGCATCCAGATCCCGTTTTTGTTAAAGTACGGAAGATACGCCTCTGCCATCGAGTATAGCAGAAACGAGAGTGCGAGCAGCATCCCGTACCGCTCTCCCGTACGGTAAAGTCTCCGGTAACAGACAAAAAACACTACGGCAAACAGGAGAACAAAGACCGCCCCCTGATTCAGAAACGCATTCACAAAACCGATCTCCGTACCGTCCGGCACATCGCGGCATCCGAAGAGCGAAACCGGTGTACTGCGAAGCGCATCCATGGCATGCTGCATCCGTCCCGTCGTAAACTCATTCATGTAATCCCAAAGCGTCGACGCATTCCCGTAGTTCTGCTGGGGAAACGGGAAAAAGCGAAGCGCCAGCATCAGCGCGCAGATCACGACGCCCGCAGTGAGCCCGGCAAAATACAGAAGCTTCTCCGGCAGCTTCGAACGGCTCTTCCGGAACACGATCATTCCTGCTGTCAGCAGTACAAAGATAAACAGCGCGGCTTTGGATCTCGCCAATACCAGCAGCACTCCCGTACCCAGGATCACGGGGATCATGCTGCGAAGCTTTGCTTTCTCCCCGTAGAGCCAGATCCACATCACATAGATGCGGAATATGAAAAATGCAAACCCGTTCGGATGAAAGAATCCGAGTGCAAGCCGCTTCTCCTCTTCATGCCGGAAATGATCCGTCATGACGGGCGGATTATGCAGTCCCAGAAGAGACAGCACCGCTCCGAACAGAACAATCGCAAGCGTTCCGAAAAGGAACATGCGCACCACATCCCGCAGTTTCCGGTCTCTCCCCGAAAGAAGGATCAGCACGATCCGGAGTACCAGCGCGGAATGCTGGAAATAATAACAGACCAATGCATATCCGCAAAGCAGCGCATAGAAAGGCAGTTCTTTTTTCCTTTCATGAAAACCGGCGATCACCGTCAGCAGAAGGGAAAGCGAAAAGAACGCCATTCCCGTCACGATGATGACCGGCTCCCGATATCCGCCGAAAAGATAACCGCTCGGCGAGACAATCAGTTCGCAGAGGATCCCCGCATAAAACAAAAGTTCCGCCGCACGTGCTGCCTTCTCTTTCACAGATTCCCTTTCTCCAGTGCCTGATATAACGCCGCGACCGCCCTGCAGTTTTCACCGATCGTAAAGTGTTCCCGGACACGCAGCGCTCCGGCCTCTCCCATCGCTTTTGCTTTCTCCCGGTCAAGGATCAGTGTCTTCATCGCTTCGGCGAGACCTTCCACATTCTCATAGAGGATGCCGGAAACCCCGTCCTCCACAAGCTCCGGTGTCGCGCCGCTTTTTCTCCCGATCACCGGAAGACCCTCTCTCATGTATTCTGCCGTCGCAAGCCCGAAGCCCTCGTGATCCGATGCGATAATGCCCACGTCGCTTGCCGAAAGCAGGCCCTGCATGTTCGCGACATATCCCGCAAAATACACACGTTCTTTCAACCCGCGTGCATTCGCCATCCGGGCAAGCCGTCGCAGATAGCTTTTTTCCCCGTCTCCCGCAAAGCTGATATGAAAATCCTTCACGCCTTCCGCAAGCAGGATCTTCGCCGCACGCAGCACATCCAGCTGACGCTTGGCGGGGAAAAGATAACCGGTATAAAGGAAACGGACCGCATCTTCCGCAGGAGCGCTCACACTGCCGTAATCCCACGCACCGTTCCTTTCCTTACGCGCCGCACTTTCCGTATCGATCCCGTCATAGATCCGAAGGACATTAGCTCCGGGATAAAGTTTCCGGTAGTGTTCCTTCAGGGCATCGGAGATCGTCACGACCGCGTCTGCCTCCTCATAGAAGCTGCGGACTTCTTCCTCGGGATAAAAGTATTCCATCCCGTAGTGTTCTTTCGCGTATTCCCGGATATGCCACACATGCTTGCAGTGAAGCCGTTTCGCAAGCATGGCTCCGGTCCCGATGACGCTGGAATTGGAATGGATGAGATCGATCCCCTCGGATGCAAAACGCTTCGTCAGGATCTCCAGTTCCTCTTCGATCGCGGCTTTTCGTTTTGATTTCTTTCTTGCAAAACTGATCGCTTCCACATAGATCGCCTGCCACTGGGTGACCGGGCAGATCTCACAGCGTATCCCCGCTTCCCGGAGTGCTGCAGTCAGATCCCCTTCCGCCGGCACGACCACGATCGGCGTGTGCACACCTTCCGCCTTCAGACGCCGGACCAGTTCCAGCAGCGCACGGTTTGCCCCATAGAGTTTCTCATAATGGGTCAGATACAGGATCTTCATTTTTCCGTCTCCTTCCCTCTGCCCGCAAACAGTACCGTAAGCATGGCCAGCCCCGCCATATAGAACGGTGCCATGTTATAGATCATATAGCGGCTCTGACAGAAGATCAGCGCGGCGGATACCCCGACATTGCAGAGGATCGCCAGCAGGATCGTAAGTGCATAAAGCCCCTTTTCCTTCGCATTCTCTTTTTTCAGACACCATACGGTCAGCCCCGCATAGCAAAGATAAAAAATCGCGGCGACCGGATCGAACGCACTTCCGCCCGGCACGATCGTGTTGACCAGACCGTTCCAGACCGACGCGATATAGATCTTCAGATAGGTCCCGAGATTATCTTTCAGAAGCGATGATACGATCACGGAACTCATCCGATCCGCTTCCTGCTCCGACTCCATCCCTTCCGCAAATCCCCTTTCCCTGGCATATTCCAGAAACAAAGGGCCCGTAGTATCGATGGTGATGGTATCGAAATGGTCTTCGTAATGCTGCTCCAGTGCACGCAGTCCCTTTCCCGCGAACGAATGATTGCTTTCGCTTTCCTCCAGGATCTGCATCGTCCTCACGAAAAGTTCCCGTACGCTTTCCTCTTCGATGAGCGCGGCATCCTCCGGATCCGCGGCATAGAGCGCCGTCGTCAGCACGAGGTTCATATCTCTGGTATTCTGCGAAAAGTTTCCCCGCAGCACAAAGTTGTAGAGACGCGTACCGAAAAGTGCGAGTACCACGCTTAAGATGCAGCCGGCTGCAGTGATCAGCAGACGCTTCACATATTCTTTTCCTTTTTCCCGCCCGATCCTTGCCAGGAATGTTGCCGAAAAAAGCAGCGGATAGGCGACTGCCATCTGTTTTCTCGTATCCGTCAGGATCGCGGCAAGCAGCAGTGCGATGCAAAGATCCCGGTACTTCCCTTCGAGAACCGCCCCCATCGCAAAGCGCAGAAAGACAAGCCACAGCGCGATACAGATCCCCTCCGTCATGATCGTGCTCGGATAGGTTCCCGCACGCTGTGAAAAATACTGGCACAGGATCTCGACACCGAAGTGCACTGCGATCATCAGATACGTGACCGCCTGCGGCAGTTTTAAGAGCCGCTCCGTATAAAAAACAAAAAAGCAGACGGAGCCCGCCATCAGAAGATTCTGCAGAACGATCACGATAAAAAGATAATGCGCTTCACCGAAGATCACACGAAACAGATTTAAGAAGAGAGGATAGACCGGCTCTCTCGCCGAGATCATCTCGATGTATCCGCGGGAATCCGAGCGAAGCTGTACGCCGTAGCGGATACAGAAAAACAGGTAAAAGACAACACAGATCAGAAAGACAAGTGTTTCTCTTTTTCGGAATTTCATCCGTCACGCTCCGTCAGCTGCTCTTCCAGCGCTTTCCTCTCATGCGAAAGGCGGTACTGCAGCAGTTCGAAATCCCGCCGGCTTCTCGCAACTCCCTCCGAAAGGATCATCCCTCCGGTAAAGGACAGGATCGCCGCAAGAGCGATGAACCCGCTCACGATCAGTGTCGGCATATTCTCGACCAGATGGGTATTTAAAAACCGTGCAAAGACCCAGAAGAACATCACCGCCGAAACGGTCAGCATCACGGCCGCCAGCATGCTGAAGAAGCGGAGCGGCCGGTAGTTTTTATACAACTTTACGATCGTTGCGAGTACCCTGGCTCCGTCGGTATAGGTATTCAGTTTCGACTCGCTGCCTTCCGGACGGTCACGGAAATCCACGACGACATTGCGGATCACCAGTTCATGGAAGACCGCATGGATCGTCATCTCCGTTTCGATTTCAAAGCCGCGGCTTAAGACCGGGTAGCTTTTGACAAAAGAATAAGAAAGTGCACGGAATCCGGTCAGGATATCCTTGATATCACTGCCGAAGAGACGGTTGATGGCACTGCGTACCATGCTGTTCCCGAGATTATGGAACGGCCGCTTGTTCTCCGTAAAATAGGTGGAGGAGAGACGATCTCCCACGACCATATCCGCATCCTCCTCAAGCACGAGTCTTGCCATCTCCGGCGCGGACTCCATGGGATAGGTGTCGTCTCCGTCCACACAGATGTAGCAGAGTGCATCGATCTCACGGAACATCCGGCGAAGGACATAACCCTTTCCCTGACGGGTTTCCCGACGGACGATCGCCCCGGCCTCTGCAGCCACCTTCGCGGTCGCATCCGTGGAATTGTTGTCATACACATAGATACTCGCATCGGGAAGCGCACGTTTTGCATCCGCCACTACCTTTGCGACTGTCTTCTCTTCATTGTAACAGGGGATCAATACCGCGATCCGGTCCATAAAAAACGCACCTCACTTTTTCCCGACGAAACGTAAGAACTCATCATAGTCACGGATGTAATCGGACTCGTCGTAATACTCGGAGGCAAAGACCACCAGTACCGCGTCCGGTGAAAAATCCGACATCTCCCGCCACATGTTGTTCGCGATGTAGAGTCCCTTGCAGGGATCATCCAGACGTACCGTCTCTTTGTCGGTGCCGTCATCCAGATGGACCAGGCAGGATCCGCGCATGCAGACCAGCAACTGTTCCAGCGCTTTATGGGCATGCTTTCCGCGCACCACATTCGCGATCGTATCAAACATATAATAAACACGTTTGATCTCGAAGGGTACGTCGATGCACTCTTCGATCGAGATCAGTTTTCCCCGGTAATCTCCGTGCACCTGCAGCGGATACATTTTAATCTCCATCGTTTTCTTCCTTTACTGTTTTCTTCAGATATTCCAGTGTCCTGCCATCCAGGCCGGCCGGATCCGCAAGGAGCTTACGCCGCATCGTGCGGATGTCCCGGTAGATCTGCGGATGCACGCTCCCGTTGGAAACCCCTCCCATGGGATGTTCCGTCAGGACCCTGTGTACATAAGGGAACTTTACGCCCCTCTTCAGCAGCATCACATAGTAGGGAAAGTCGTCCAGAAGACGATAGTCTTCATCGAACTTCCCGAAACTCTCAAAGAGCTTTTTCGTATAGATCACCGCGCAGCCGCTGATCTGATTACGCTTCGTGATCATGGAACGGAGTGCCGTCTTCGGCAGGCGGTTCTGCATCATTCCGAAAAGCGCCCCCGGACGGACCTTCACCCGGTCCGGATAAAGATCCCGGTGTCTGGCCGACAGGATCAGTTCGCCCCGCCGTTCCATCCGCTCCGCCAGCAGGCGCAGCGTAGCGGCATCCGCAAAACTGTCTCCGGCGCTGCAGGGAACGATATAATCTCCCTCCGCCCTGTCGATCAGCCCGTTAAAATGCCGTACCGTTCCGACATTCTCTTCATTGACGATGACCCGGACCCTGCGGTACTTTTTCCGCAGCTGTTCGGCCGCCGCTTCCAGCTTATGTCTCTGATCCTCCGGCGACCCGTCGTCGCTTAGGAGCACTTCCGGATCCGTAAGATCCAGCCTGAGGATGGACTCCGTCGTGCGTGGCAGCGCATCCGCATTGCGATACACCATAACGGGGATCGTGACCGACGGTTCACTCATCCTTCTTTGCCGTCCTCCTCCTGCTCCTTCTCCGCTTCTTCGACTATGGTTGCCGCTTCCTGCCAGACCTCGGTATCCGTTTTATCATAGGTCAGTTTCCGCACATGATACTGGATATCCTCCATGATCTTGCGGTTCGCCGAGATCACATCCGCCAGCATGCCGATGACCCAGGTCATAAAACCGATGATCATCAATGTGCATGCAAGGATAAGGGACTGCACATGTCCGGCTCCCAGGTTATGGAAGTAAAACCACATAAACCTTCCGCCGATGGCAAGACCGGCCAGGAAAGGCATCAGACCGATCCCGGTCAGGACCGCCAGCGGACGGTACATCAGCAGCGCACGAAGGATCGTGAGCATGGATTTTTTGATATAAGCTCCGATACTGTGGAAGAGACGGGAGCTTCGAAGCTCCGGATTGGTACGGACCGGAACGGAAGTGATCGCCATCTTGTTTCTCCCGGCCTGCACGATCGTCTCCAGCGTATACGTATATTCATTTACGACATTGATATGCATCGCCGCTTCTCTGGAAAAAGCACGAAAGCCCGAGGGCGCATCGGGGATCCCGGTCTTGGATGCCCGGCGGACCACCCAGCTTCCGAAATGCTGCAGTTTTTTCTTGATCCAGGAAAAGTGCGGGGTCTCATCGATCGGGCGTTCCCCGATCACGATATCCGCCGTCCCCTCCAGGATCGGGCGGACCAGTTTCTCGATATCCGCTCCGCAGTACTGGTTGTCCGCATCGGTATTGACGATGATATCCGCTCCGTAGGAAAGGCAGGCTTCGAGTCCCGCCATGAAGCCTCTCGCAAGACCTTTGTTCCGGGTAAAACGCACGACATGGTGGACGCCCCATTCCATGGCGACCGACACGGTCTGATCCGTGCTTCCGTCATCGATGATCAGATATTCGATCTCGTCGATCCCCTCGATCTTTTTCGGAAGATCGTTCAGGGCGATCGTCAGCGTCTCCGCCTCGTTATAGCACGGTATCTGTATGATCAGTTTCATTTCTTCTCCTCAAATACAATCTCTCTGAGCTGTAATACTTCCGACATATCCGCTAAAGCCGTCGGATAAAACAGGTGCTTTGCATTGGCATCCTCTTCCATTTCGTAAAAGGTGCCCCGGATATCCCCGCGATAGATCAGCTTCATGTCTTCCCCCTCCAGCGGGTCGACGCCCAGATCATAATACTGCAGCACATAGATATGGTCGTACTCCGGCCGGAGCGTTCTCGCCTGCTGCATCGGATGATCCGGATTCAGGAAATACACATCCGCATCCGTCAGCGCCTTGATCGGCAGCGTATAGATCCTGTGGATCCCGTAGCCCTGCTCATAGATCAGTACCGCGTCCTTTTCCCCGATGCAGGCCGAAACATTTTCAACCACATCATAGCCCGCATAGGTCAGATCCTGTGCCGTATACGGCAGGGGGGAACTTTTTACCGTCAGCACGATCATCAGTCCGAGCCCCGCAATGACCGCAGGTGCCGGGAGCTTCCGTATCACATACCCGGCCAGGACCACCACCAGGAAAATGTACGGCGTCAGGTAACGCGCAAAATAATAGTACTCGCGTACCACAGTCCACAAAAGGACCCCCAGCATAATGAGTATATAGTACACCGCAAACGCAAAGGATGCAAATTTGCGGTCTTTCAGCAAACGGTCCGCATCGCGCACCGTTCCGAAAAGTCCTGCCGGCAGTAAGAGAAAACCGCTCGACATCGCCACCCCGACGATCATGAGACGGGGGATCCAGTAAAGTGCCTTGCCGTCTCCGACGAAGCGGATATTGTGGATCAGCATCACGGCGATACAGAGCAGCATCAGAACCCGGCAGACGATCACGGCTTTTTTCCCGGGTACCGCAGCGAACTCCTTATCCTTAAGCAGCCGCTCCGCCAGCAGCGACAGCAATGTACAGCCGACCGCGATCCCCCAGATAAAGGGCACCGCATTCTCTCCGTTCATGATGAACTTCAGCTTCGCATAGAGGTTCAGCATGTTGGAGTCCATATAGGAATGCGCGGTGGCATACATCATCGTAAACCCGAGTGCATATCCGAAGAGAACCGCGATCAGGGCGAAAACGTATTCGCGCTTTTTCGTAAAAAGATAGTTCAGCGCATACAGAAGTACGAGCATCGGCATCAGCATCGTGACCATGATATGGACGAAGCAGACTCCGAGCAGGGGCAGCGCACTGCGCAGGGCACTCCGCTTTCCGTCCTCCGTAAGCAATACGAAAAAAGCGGAAAGGAGCATTGCGAGCACGATCTCCACCAGGGTGTTCTCCGCATTCCAGAGAACGATGGGAGATGCCGCATATAAAAGTGTACCCATACAGCGAAAGACACTTCCGAACTTCAGGTTTTCAAAGATCAGCCATACGTTAACGACCGATACGAGATAGCAGAGCACCAGGACACCCTGCATCGCCGATATCCCGAACAGCTTTCCCCACCAGGCCAGAAGCGCCGGAAACGTCGGGATCCCGTGCAGCACACCGGAGGGGTACTCCAGATCCGGATCCCACTCCTCCTGGTAGAAGCCGTTCATGTTTTCAAAGTTTGCACGATAGTTGCTCCGGTCCCACCTCGCCTGGTTGAGACGATACTCCGGGAAGGAGATCTCACTGTCGTAATGACCGCCGATATAGTAAAGAGCCCGCATCTGATACAGGCCCTCATCCTGACCGGTATTGTGAAGTTGTGCATGATTGGCCCATGCCACCGCTCCCGACAGGAGGAGAAGGATCACGAGGGGGAGTCCCCGTTTGAAGCAGATCCGCGTCATCGCGATCCGTCCTCCCCGCAGATAACGGATCAGGATCCCGCCGGCAAAGACCGGGATCAGGATCGCCGCTGTCATCTGCATCGTGAAACAGTCCCGCGAGATCAGCAGTCCGGAGATGACCAGATACAGCGAGATATAAAAAGAAATCCCGAGAGCAGCCGCCCGGACGATCGTCGTCCGGCGATATCCCGTTGCCGCATATATGATCGCTGCCGAAAGCCCGATCGCGGTGGTGATCATCAGCATGTTTCTTTCAGCTCCCCGTATAAAGCCAGGATGCCTCCCAGCATTTCCTCGTAAGTAAAACTCTTCTCCGGAATCACGGGAAAACACATTTTCCCGTTCGCGATGAACTGATAGATCCGATCCGCCAATGCTTTCGCGTCGCGGTTCGGGAACGAACTGCAGCGTCCGTATGCCACCTCGGGCAGCGATCCTCCGTCGCTGTAGATAAGGGGCGTTCCCATCTGGCAGGCTTCCAGCGCGGAAAAGCCGAAGCCCTCCGTCATCGAAGGAACGACGACACAGTCGGCCTGCGCGATGCAATCCGAGAGCTCGTCACGGCTTACGGAATCACGGATCCTCACAACATCCGAGAGTCCGTCCGCCTCCGTATTTTTCTCAAAACGCTTCCTGAGATCGGCCGGTTCTTTCCCCAGGAGGAAACAGAACTTCACCCGGGACAGATCCGTGCCGGATTCCTTCAGGATCCGGATCGCTTTCCGGTAGACATCGACGCCTTTGGTCTTCCCGGGACGTCCGTAATACAGGAATACTTTTTCTTTCCCCACCCCGAAGTAGTCCCGCAGCGAGAAGGTCTGCGTACCGTCTTCCTTCGGCCGCATCTCGTTGGCCAGATAGATCCGG
>Ga0310694_10001683_pt1 | contig 24384 bp, 20 predicted proteins | sample 174DNAGHGhighgp2_FD_203884 | JGI IMG/M metagenome (GOLD analysis project Ga0310694, IMG submission 203884) | Sheep rumen microbial communities from Palmerston North, Manawatu-Wanganui, New Zealand - 1742 DNA GHGhigh gp2 (v2) (version 2) | ecosystem: Host-associated > Mammals > Digestive system...
TTCGTGATCCCGGCAAACGACGATGCAACGAAGGCTATCGACGTGATCCTGACCGCTGTTTGTGACGCTATCAAAGAAGGTCTCGAGGAGCGCAAGGTAGAGAAGGCTGACGAAGGTGCAGCTGAGGAGCAGGCTGCTGCAGAGGCACCGGCACCGAAGGAGCGTCGTCAACGTATCCGCAAAGCTGCTCCGAAAGCAGAGGCTGAGAAAGTAGCAGAAGCTAATTCTGCTGAGGCAGAATAATTTAAGATTTAAAATTTAAGATTTAAGATTTAAAATTTTTGAATTATGGCTGTAACATTAGCAGATATCAAGAAACTGCGTGACATCACAGGCGCAGGTATGATGGACGTCAAGAAGGCTCTCGAAGAGGCAAACGGTGATTTCGAAGTTGCGAAGGACTTGCTCCGTAAGCGCGGACAGGCTATCGCAGCAAAACGTAGTGACCGTGAGGCTTCGGAAGGTTGCGTACTGGCAAAGGTGAAAGACAACTTCGGCGCTATCGTTGGCGTGAAGTGCGAGACCGACTTCGTAGCTAAGAACGAGGACTTCATAGGTATGGTTAAGTTGATTCTGGACGCTGCTTTGGATAACAAAGTACGTACGCGTGAGGAGTTGGCTAATCTCAAGATCGGTAATTTCACCGTAGCAGAGATCATCACGGAGCGTTCGGGCGTTACGGGTGAGAAAATGGAGTTGGCTGACTACACATGCCTGGAGGCACCGGTAGTGGACGCTTACAACCACCTGGGTAACAAACTGAGTTCGCTGGTTGCTGCAGAGGCAGGTGCTGACCAAGAGACCGTTCACGGTATCTCGATGCAGGTTGCTGCAATGAGCCCGATCGCTCTCGACGCTGATCACGTAAGTGATGACGTTAAGAAACACGAGCTCGAGGTGGCTATCGACAAAACTAAACAGGACGAGATCAACAAAGCTGTTGAGAACGCTCTGCGTAAGGCTGGTCTGAACCCCGCTCACTGCGACAGCGATGACCATATCTCATCCAACACCGCTAAGGGTTGGTTGACCGAGGAGCAGGCTCAAGTAGCTCGCGACATCCGTGCGAAAGTACCGGCAGAGGCAGAGGCTAACCTCGCTGCTCAGGCAAAGAAGATCGAGATGATTGCTCAAGGTCGTCTGGGTAAGTTCTTGAAAGAGAACACGCTCGTTGAGCAACAGTATATCATGAGCGAGAGCAAAGAGCTCGTGAAGGATGTGCTGAAAGCGAAAGGCGTGAAGATCAACGACTTCCGTCGTATCACGCTCGCAGCTGAGTAATCAAACAAATTTTTCAGATGAAAACATTCTGGAAGATATTGGGATGGGGAGCGCTAGTAATAGTGCTCCTCTTCGCATTGATACTAGCGATCGCGTCTCCGGTAGCTAAGTACGTGGTGAACAACTACGGCATGGATATCGTGGGGCGTGAGCTCCATGCGGATCAAGTGATCATCAACCCGTATTGGGGTGGTGTGACGATTGACGGTTTCCAATGCAAAGAGCAAAACGGCGAGACGGACTTTGTTTCTTTTGAACGGCTGTACGTGCAGATCGCTTATCCTCAACTGATTGCCAAGCGCGTGAAGATCCGTGCGATCCACTTGGATGGGTTCAACGGGCAGGTGCTCAAGAGCAATGACCGTCTGAACTTCACGGACATCATTGAGCGCTATAGTCGTCCGGATTCGGTTCCGGCAGACACGACTCCGAGTGATTGGAAGGTGTTCTTGGATGATATCCGCATCAATAACAGTTCGATTCGTTATCGCGACGTGGTGAGCCACAAGCAGTGGAAACTGGAGGATATCTCGTTGTCCGTTCCGGGTCTGTATTTTGATAACACGCAGACCAATGCGGGTCTGGAGTTCGGTTTGCCGACAGGTGGTCGGGTAGGAATCATCGCCGGCTATCGTATGCAGTCGAATAACTACGCGGTGCGTCTCAACCTCTACGACGTGCACACGGATGTGGTGCTCCCGCTCGTGCAGGACTACCTCAATGTGAGTGGTCTGGGGGCTAAACTGAACGGCTCGGTGCTGGTGGAAGGTTCGCTGGATAATATCAATAATATCCAGATGAAGGGTCATCTCTCGATGGCGGGAATGAGCATCCGCGACATGCATAACGACGAGGTGGCTGCGATGAACGAGTTGCGTCTGGTGCTGAACAAAGGCGACTTGAACACGAACACCTTCATCCTCGACAGCCTTATCATCACGGGTGTAACCGGCAATTACGAGGTGCACGAGGGATGGAATACGTTGAGCAGGCTTTTGAAGAGTGAAGAGGGAAGAGAGAATAGTGAAGAGTCGATAGAGGATTCCGTTGTGACTGCGTCACCGAATGAGGCAGCACCCGCTAAGCCGCTCGTTTGGATGGCGAAGAAAGCGCGTGTGACAGGACATAACCTGAGCTATCACGACTACTCGATGAAGCACGACTGGGAGTATGAGGTGAAGGAACTGAAGGTAGAAGGCACGAACATAGCGACCAACGGCCGTAACAGCGTGACGATAGAGGCTACCTTGACGTCTGACGCCAAGCTGAAGGCGGATTTCACTGGAGGCATGGACTTGGCCACACAGGATACCCGGGCGAATGTAAGCCTGAGCGGTGTGCAACTGAGCGATTTCGATGCGTTGTGCCGTAACTATACCGGTTATCGTTTAGAAGGCGGAGACATGAAACTCGACAGCCATCTGGACGTAGTCAGCGGCAAGATGAACGGCACGAACAAGATCGTGATTGATCACCCACGGGTAGGCAAGAAAGAGAAGTTCAGCAAGGCGCCGTATAAGAATATCCCCGTTCGGACGGGCTTTAGGATGCTCACTTCCGCGCAGGATATGATCATCCTCGATGTGCCGGTAACGGGCGATGCACGCAGTCCGAAGTTCAACCTGAACAAAGTGATCGGACGTGCGTTACTGAAAGTGTTCTTTGGCCCGCTAATGGGTGTGAACGATCGCAAGTCTGTGAGTGAAGAAGAAATGGCGGAGATGCGTGAACTCTTAGGTGAAGAAGCTTTACCGGACAGCGTCAGCAGCCAGACTGCGGCAGACGTCGCAGTGTCCACAAGCGACAGCGTCAGTCTCACCGAAATAAGCGAGGAGTAACTGCTCACGGCAGAACTGATTCTGCTCTGCGTACTCGAGCATCGATTGAATCTTACTGATAAAGCGCGCTTGGCGCTGCTCGAAGATAGCGGGCGATAGATAGATCTCTGTCTGTCGCTCGTTTGTCATAGTTAGGCTGCACCCGATGGAACGGGGGATGTAGGTGATTATTCCTCTCTGAGCGAGAGAGACTAATAATTGATGCAAATCTTCTTTATCGGCCTCGCGGACGTATTGCAGGTCGGTGTAGATACCGGAATAAGAGCGCATGAGGACATCGAGTAACTTCGCTTGTTCGCGGGAGAGATTATAGTCCCCGAGTTGATGCCGTGGCACGATGATCTGCACGCGCGGTTGGGTCTCATGTTCCTCTTCAAAATCAATATAACCGGCTTGCGTGAGGATATGCAGCGCCGAGTAGGTCTGGAGTACCGGCAGTTTCATAACGTGGCATAACTGATCAATATGCAGCGCAAAACGGTGGCCTAAACCACTACCTGCACCTATCTGGAGGAAGTCCATCGTCTTATGATAGACGGACTCTACGAACTCTTTGGGCGGATAGGTATCTACGATACGCTTGCGGATCTTCGCCGGGTCTTGCTGGGGATCGAAGAGCAGGACGGCATACGCCGTTTCTCCGTCACGTCCGGCACGTCCCGCTTCCTGGTAATACGACTCCAGATGCGACGGCAGGTCATAATGGATCACTAGCCGCACGTCGGGTTTGTCAATACCCATGCCGAAAGCATTTGTGGCTACGATGACGCGGGTGTCGCCTCGTGTCCATGCAGCTTGACGTTCATTGCGCTCTTTGGTGGTTAAGCCGGCGTGATAATAATCCGTGTGAAGGAACTCTGCGAGTTCTTGCGCACGCTTGCGGTTACGGACATACACTATTGCGCTACCCGATACGCGGGAGAGGATATGCGCGAGTTGTTCGGGTTTGTTATCCGTGCGGCGTACAATATAGTTGAGGTTCTCCCGGTGGAACGATTTCCGTAGGACGTTGTGCGCGCGGAATCCGAGTTTGTCTTGGATGTCCTCGATGGTCTCCGGTGTAGCGGTGGCTGTAAGCGCCAGCACCGGTACATCGGGTAGTAAGGCGCGTACCTCGGCTATCTTTAGATACGAAGGCCGGAAATCGTAGCCCCACTGACTGATACAATGCGCCTCATCAACGGCGATCAAACCGATAGGCAGGTCGGCCAGTCGTTTACGGAACTCTTCCGATTCGAGCCTTTCAGGACTGCAATAAAGGAAATGGTAGGGCCCGTAAAGGCAGTTATCCAACGCTACGCGTTGTTTGTCCCAACTCATGCCCGTATAAACGGCTGCCGCATGGATATTGCGTGCCTCGAGATTTGCCACCTGATCGCGCATCAACGCGATGAGCGGCGTGATGACGAGGCAGAGCCGTTTATTCTCGTTTGCTTGCGCCATGACGAGGGTAGGTACCTGAAAGCAGATACTCTTACCACCTCCCGTAGGCATCAGGGCGAGTGTGTCGCGACCCGTCAAAACCGACTCGACGATCTCCGACTGAAGGGGTCGGAAATCATCGTAGCCGAAATATATTTTCAACGCTTCGCGGGGGGACATAGGTCTTCCTAGGTCGTCCTAGGTTATCCTAGGATTTTCAGAGCGGCACGTACTCGTGCTAGGGTTTCCTCTTTGCCGAGGACATCGGTGATCGCCCAGATATGCGGGCCGCGAGCAGCGCCAACCAGACAGATACGGAAGGCGTTCATCACGATGCCGACGCCGTATTCGTGTGCTTCAATCCAAGGCATCACGATGCCATCCAAGGTCTCTGCATCCCATGCAGGTGCATTCTCGAGCACCTCGAGTAACTCCGTCATATGACGCGGAGAGTCTTCTTTCCATCGCTTTTTGAGGGATTTCTCATCGTACTCGGTGGGGGCAACAAAGAAGAAATTCGTCTGTTCCCACAGTTCCGGAACGAAATTAACACGATCTTTGGTAAGGCCTACAACGGTCGCTACCATGTTCATATCGGGATGCTCGATGCCATTGGCCAGGAGCGTGGGCAGGAACATCTGAGCTAATTCCTCATTGCTACGGAGTTGCAGGTATTGATGGTTAAACCATTTGCCTTTCTCATAGTCGAATTTGGCACCGGATTTGGATACACGGTCGAGCGAGAACTCTTTGATCAGTTCATCCATCGTGTATAGTTCCTGATCTCCTGTTCCGTGCCAGCCAAGGAGCGCCAGGAAGTTAATCACTGCCTCCGGCAGGTAACCGGACTCGCGATAACCGCTGGATACGGTACCGTCTTTCTGATTGTGGAACTCGAGCGGGAAGACGGGGAAACCGAGACGATCGCCGTCACGCTTGGAGAGTTTACCGTTTCCGTCGGGCTTGAGTAGAAGCGGCAAGTGCGCAAACTCAGGCATGGTGTCCGCCCAACCGAACGCACGGTAAAGGAGCACGTGGAGTGGGGCAGAAGGCAACCATTCCTCACCGCGGATGACGTGACTGATCTCCATCAGGTGGTCATCAACGATGTTGGCGAGGTGGTACGTAGGCAGATCATCGGCCGATTTGTAGAGCACTTTATCATCGAGGATATTGCTGTTGATCACTACCTCCCCACGAATGAGATCATGCACATGCACGTCCTCATCGGGCTCCACTTTGAAACGAACCACGTATTTCTCACCGCTATCTACAAGGCGTTGCACTTCCTCAGCCGGCATAGTGAGGGAGTTGCGCATCTGCATGCGTGTACGCGCGTCGTATTGGAAATTAGGTATCTCCGCACGCTTAGCTTCCAGTTCTTCCGGCGTATCAAATGCGATATACGCATGCCCCGAATCGAGCAGTTGCTTGACGTACTGATGGTATATCTCGCGGCGCTCACTCTGTCTGTACGGGCCGTGAGAGCCTACGGCTTCAATCTGACCGTTGCGCATGCGAAGACCATCATCGATACCAATACCCAACCAATCGAGGGCTTCGAGGATGTATTCTTCTGCTCCGGGCACGAAGCGGGTGCTGTCCGTATCTTCGATACGAAGGAGCATGTCACCACCGTGCTGACGGGCAAAAAGATAGTTATACAACGCGGTACGAACACCGCCAATGTGCAGTGCGCCGGTTGGAGATGGCGCAAAACGAACTCTTACTCTTCTTTCCATATGTTTGTTATTTCTCTATTGCACTTTTAATGGATTCCACAATATACTCGATGTCTTCATCAGTCACCATCGGTCCTGCCGGCAGACACATGCCGATTTTGAACAGGGCTTCACTGACTCCGTTGACGTACGCCGGACAATCGGCATAGACGGGTTGTTTATGCATCGGTTTCCAAACCGGCCGCGCTTCGATCTTACGCTCCAGCATATAGACGCGCAGCGCTTCTACGTTGTCATTCGGTTGGCAGTCAGTCGTGGGACTATCTACTTGATGGATCACACCTGCCGCACCGCCTACAGCCGTTTTGATCACCTCTTTGTAGGCATTCTCCTGTCCTTTGATTCGGACAGAAGGATCGATGGTGATGGTGCAGAGCCAGTAGTTGGCATCGTAATCGGCGCTGGGGGCTTCATGCAGATGAACACCCGGCACATCTTTCAATAACTCCGCATAACGTGCTTGCACATGCTTGTGGTGGGCAATATGGTCATTGACAATCGCCATCTGTCCGCGACCTATACCGGCACAGATATTGGACATGCGGTAGTTATATCCGATCTCTTCGTGCTGGTAGTACGGATAGGCCTCGCGAGCCTGGGTGGCGTACCACATGATCTTGTTCTTCTGCTCGTCGTCCTGACAGATGAGTGCACCTCCACCGGAGGTGGTAATCATCTTATTGCCGTTGAACGAGAGTACACCGTATTTGCCGAACGTACCGAGTACCTGTCCTTGGAAACGACTACCGAATCCTTCGGCCGCATCCTCCACTACCGGAATACCGTATTTGTCGGCGATCGCCATGATGCGGGTGCAGTCGTACGGCATGCCGTAGAGGGCTACCGGCACGATAGCTTTGGGGTACTTACCTGTTTTGGCTTTGCGATCCAGGATGGCTTGCTCGAGCAGTTCCGGATCCATGTTCCAGCTATCTTTCTCCGAGTCAATGAACACCGGTGTCGCACCGAGGTATTTGATGGGGTGGGAACTGGCGCAGAAGGTGAAACTCTGCACGCACACCTCATCGCCGGCACCTACACCGCAACCGATCAGCGCCAGATGCACTGCAGCCGTACCGGCTGATAAAGCCACCACTTTCTTGTCCTGACCCACGAAGTCTTCCAAGTCTTTCTCGAACGCATTCACATTCGGTCCCAGAGGCACTACCCAATTGGTATCAAACGCCTCTTTGATGTACTTCTGCTCCAGTCCCTCTTCGGACATATGAGCGAGACACAAGTATATTGTTTTCCGTTCCATAATAAGGTTATATTATTTCGTTGTTGTAAGTCATATGTTTGCCCAAAACGGTACAAAAAATCATTTGTATATCTTTGATGAACGAATAATGCTCCGCGTAGTAGCGGTTGATTCGCACTTTATCGGGATAGATCACCTCATCGTTGTATCGAATTGGATCTTTGACGGTAGCCAGCAGTTCCTCTTCGTTGCGGTATTTGAGGGTTGCCGGTCCTGTGATACCCGGACGAAGGGTGAGGACGATTCGATCTTCTCCCTGCAGTTTGTCGGCATACCCCGGCACATCCGGTCGTGGTCCCACAAAAGACATCGTGCCGATCAGCACATCCCATAACTCCGGCAGTTCATCGAGTTTGTATTTGCGTAACTTGGCGCCGAGGGGCGTGATACGTGCTTCTCCGGCCACACTCACGCTGCTGCCTCCGTGCCCGACCGTCATCGAGCGGAACTTATGGCAGTTGAACAATTGGCCGTTTTTTCCTACGCGGGGTTGCACAAACAGCACCGGTCCGGGCATTTGGCACTTGATCAGGATGGCTACGATGAGCAACACCGGCCAGAGGAAGAGTAGGCCAATCAGCGCCATGAATCTATCAAAAAGCCATTTCAGTAACATATGTCAGTCGAGTTTTTTGATATATCGTATTTTCTTATATAGTCCGAAAACGGCATTGAGCGCAGTGTAGAACGATGCCATGATCGGTGAACAATTCATTTCCTGCCGCCATAAGCGGTAATGCCATCCTAACAGCACGGCTATTTTCGCATCGCTGACAGAACCGGCATGTTTGTTATAGAAAAACAGTTCTTCGTCCAGCAGATAGCAGTCCGCTTTTTTTATCGCATGCAACCACATCGCGTAATCGTTGTTCTTGCGCAAATCCGTTATCTGTATCAGCCCTATTTTCTCCCGCTTGTACATCACGGTGGGGCAGGCAGGCCAGCAGAAAGCGTACATTCCCCATTTGGTGACATGTTTGGGTCCCGCAATTCGGAGCGGTTTGTCCGTTCGCCGGAAGGCCGTATAGGTGAAGTCATATCCGTTGTCCTGCATAAACCGGATCTGCTTCTCCAGTTTATCCGTTGCCCATAGATCGTCAGCGTCCAGGAACGCGATGTATTCGCCTTTGGCGATACGCAGTGCCTCATTGCGCGTCAGCGCCGCACCCATGTTGTGCTTATTGCACCGATAGACGATACGCGGGTCGTCAAAAGAGGCGATGATAGCAGCCGTGTTGTCCGTCGAACAGTCGTCCACAATGAGCAACTCCCATTCGGTGTACGTCTGGGCGCGCACACTGCGGATGGCTTCTGCGATATATTTCTCGCAGTTATAGGCGGGCATGATGATACTAACGAGTTCCATCGGGTATGATAGTTTGATAAATGGTGGTATATTCCCGGGCTATTTGTTGCCAGTCAAACCGCTTTGCGCATAGCACGCAGTGTGCGGAGAGTCCGTCATAATCCCGAACGATACGTTTGACTTTGTCTGCTATATCTGCTATGTCGGTTGGCGAAACGCTATAACCCACTTCTCCTTCAGGGAAGAATCCGTCAAAACCTTGTCCGCGTGTGTAGAGTACCGGTAAGCCCTGACTCATGGCTTCCGCGTACACCAGACCAAAAGTTTCCACAAAAGAAGGCATAATAAATATATCGTTTTGCCGCAAGTAGTCCATCACTTGCTCTTTGCCGCACTGGTCGTGCCATTCGATATAGTCCTTGCGTGCTTCCATGAGCGCCTCGTAGGAAGGATCGGTCATGCTTCCCACCAGACACAATCGAACTGGTAACCCTTCTTGGCGCAGCGTGTCAGCCACCTTAATGATCGTATGCACGTTCTTGGCTTTCTCCATACGTCCCACGTAAATCATCCGGATGGTTTGAGAAAGCGCATGATGGGAAGTGTGCTCCAAAAACAACCGATCTATTCCATTTGGAATAACGACAGCTTTCTTCACCAACTCCTCGGGCAGGTATTTGCCTATTACCTGTTTCTCATATGCCGGAGAGATGAAGATGATCTTCTGTGCATGTGCGGCAATTCGTTGTCCCAGCGGACGAAGGTGCGGCATGTGCTTGAAGAACACATTCACATCCGTATTACGCACCGCCACAATATACGGGATACCGTATTTCTTATGCAGCCGATAGGCCATGTATCCGCTGGAGAACAGCGTGTGGGCGTGTATCAACTGTACGTCTTGGAACGGCACCACCGATTCGATATTCCGCAACAGATAGCGTTGCTTGGGGAAGAACAGGAGTCGTTCTAACACTGAAAAAGAGCGATCCACTACATGCACATTGTCCGGCACGACTTGCGACGTATGCCCCGTGTTATCGCACGCATAGACATATTGCGCTTTGGCAATGTCATGCGATGCTAATGCCTCCAATAAGCGATGATAGAGAGGCTTGTTGATATAATCCGGTGCGATGTGCAGTATCATAGTTTGTCCGCCAATATGTTTTGTAGTGTGTGCTTGCCTTGCTCAAAAGAGAAAGCAGCGTAGTATTTGTTTTGTATGTCCGCCCTGTATGAAGGGGTTGTGTTCAGATATTTCAGGATGGCTTCCAAGCCGTGGATAAACGAAGCTTCATCGTCGTAGGTCTGGAAGAAGGGTTCGTTCGCCAACGCATCGTAGCCTCGTGCAGCACGTATATGGGTGAGTATCGGCTGACCGGCACGAAGACCATCCATCATGCGCAGTTTCAGTCCTCCACCGGAATCCATCGGGCATATGTAAATCGCACTCTGTGCCGCTAACTCATTGATGTTAGCGGGGTTGGGTGTGATGGTTACATTCGGATACGTCTTTTCTATCTCCATGATTTCCGGACTCGGGTTGCGTCCCATGATATGTAATTGCCATTGAGGAAGAGCACGATGGAAGAGGGGATAGAAATGCTGCATGAACCGAAGCAAAGGACGTTTGTTCTGTTCGCTGCCTAACGAACACGTGATCACGGCACTCTGAGCGTTCGATTCCATCACAGGGAACCGCTCATCGTCAGGCTCGAAGATACCCGATACATAATTATTGTCTCGCTCACCGTAAGTACGCTCAAACAGTTGTTGGTCTTGCTCGGTAAGGAAGAGGTTGATGTCCGCCAAGCGATAGGCGCGTCGCTCTAAATGCTTGATCCATTTATCCGTTCTCCCTTTGAGCGTGAACAGCGTGCGGCTGTCCATATGGTACTCCGATTCAAAATTATGGTGCAGCACAATCTTGACCACATCCAGATCTTGTATCCGCTGTAGCACCGAACTGGCGAGTACGCCTCCGTTAAAGAATACGCAACCATACTCATCCGGATGCGCCTTAAGCAGGTTGATGATCGTTTCAGCACCGCGATAGACATGTCCTTTCAGCGTTTGCACCGCTTTTTGAACCATCGTTCGCTGTCCTACAGGAATGGTGCGGAACCGCTGATCGGATATATGAAACTCTTTCGGACAGACGACATCGATTCGTCCCGGATAAAGCGATAACAACACCTCTATATACGCTTTCACGCAATAGGCTCCTCCGCTTGGCTTGGTGATATCCACACCGGAAGCATCTATGAGTATTCGCTTGTTCATTTATGACTATAATAAGCTTTCATTAGGACATTATAGCATTTCTTCAAACTATATGCCCAAAGTTCTTTTTTCAATTGGAGCCGATACAGCTCGTCTTGCGAGTCGGTTTGAGGTGTCTGCAGGAAATGCCGCTTCCATTGAGTCTCCGTGCGAATGGCTTTGAGCTTCGTGCAGACATTCTTACTGCTGGAGATAGTAAACCTGTTTTGCCTGTATTGGAAGACCACTTCCTGCGTGTTGGCAATACCGTGTGCAGCAGCTGCCTCGATGGCGGATATGTCATCACTTCCCCAGGCTAAAGGCAAATCATAGTAGCCGCCTCGCGCTTGGAGCGGAGCTGTCTTATAGCAGAAATCCCCTATGTATTGATGCCGATAGATATTCTTAGTGCGGTGATAGAGCAGACTCATCGCGGATTCGAAAGCCGGACGAGGCGCTGTGTGTTCTATCAGTTCGCCGTTCTCATCAATCAGATCCGTTTGACCATGCAGGATGTCCACTTCCGGATAACGGCTAATCAGTTGCGCATACATATGGAGACAATCCGGCATTAACCGGTCGTCATCGCCTATACATAGCACGTATTCTCCTTGGGCATAACTAAGACAATGGTTCCATTGTTCCACCAATCGTACCGCTCCGAAATTTTGCGCATTCTTATAATAGCGAATCCGAGGATCATCATATTGCTGCACGACGCTGTCGATATCCTCCGGCGATGCATCGTTCACAATGATCAGTTCCCAGCCGGTGTATGTCTGTCCCAGGATGCTGTCGATGCATTCTTGGAGGTAGCGGCGCTTATACGTAGGAAGCAATATGGAAAAAAGGGTCTTCATGCGTTAATGGGATCGAGTACTATTATCTTTGTTGATCACTGTGGATTCCGCATGCATCTCATAGCGGTATTCATATTGGTATTCGTCATCAACAATGGACGTATATGGGAAATAAAACTCATAGTGATATCGATCGGAATACGGGTAATAGGCCAGGTAGAACTTGGAGAAGAAATAAATCGTACAGGCCAGCACCATGCTTCGGGTAAGGAACAGGTACTTGGGCTGATGAACATATAAATGGATAAAATCAGCCAACGCGATAATATAAAAGATGGCGCCGTAATTGCGGATACGTGCAAAGCCGTTGATACCGGCAGATAGTACACCGATGGTCAGGACGAAGGCAATGAACTGTTGCTGCTCCGTTTTATACGTATCGTCTTCCTCCCTCGTGTACGCATAATACATAATGAAATAGGGGAAGCAGATGTATTCCAAGGCATATTCCAGAAAACCGAAGATATTACTCTTGATATCGGAATAGTGCACCACCTTCTGCGCCAGAGACGAATCGCTCATGACGATAGAAGACGGCAGATGGGATACAATTGTGTCACTTAAGAACCAGATGACAAAAGACAGCACAAGCCCTGCCGCAAGAGTCAGGTAATGAATCGGAATAAACCGCATCAACGGGAAAACCAGTAAAATGGCTGCAGAGGCATGAAAGAGTATGGCGCAGATTGCTAACACAACATAGCCGATATAATTACGCTTTACAAAGTAAAGAATCGCCATAATGGCGCATACAATAGCCAAACTCTCACGGAGTACTTCGGTATTGAATAAGAAGAAATAACCGGTTAAACCATACACCAGTGCACAAAGGAAAATATGCTTACTATACTTCTTAAACACATAAAAGAAGGTGACATTCAACAGGATGGCGTGCAATAACTGGAAGACATAAAAGGACTCAAAGAAATACCGGCAGGTCGTGAAAATCATTGACCATAGCGGCATGCGGCCTTGTCTGAACAGACTGTCGCTGATGAACTCTCTGAGATTCCCGAAACTATCCCATGCATCCTCGTATTCTGCCATATAAGAGAGGGTATCTCCTCCGACTCCGTTGCGGAACCCGGCAAGCAGAATGAGGAATAGGCATGTGATACGATACCATACGCGCTTCGGACGACTATCCTCTCGCTTGTCAAAAATGATAGCGAGAATCAGCGTCATGAATATGTATAGCAAGTAGGGTATCATTATCTCATTTTCCCCATAGTTCTTTGATGACTACACTCGGCCATTTCCAGTTCTGATACGCCAACTGCGCGATACCCGGCGCGAGAATCAATCCCCAGATGCCCATATGCAACGGATCCAGGAAAATCCAAAGCAACAGCACCGTAGCCGCACCGCTCACAAGAGACGGAATGAAGAACGGAATCTTATTGTCCGCCATGATAAAGCCTGCTGACACCGCGTGGTTATGCTCCAGTGTACTGATGAACAGCATTACCAGCAACATCGTAGCCGGCACAAAATGCGTCTGACTGCCAATCAGGTTCAACGCCCATTCGCCCAGCAGAAGCCACGCAACACCTCCCGCTACATAGACTGCTAACAGACTGCCGATACAGACTTGGTAATAGCGCCTGAGCCCCGGTATATCGTTCTCCGAGCGGCATTGCGCCAACTTCGGCAGGTACGATTGGTAAATAACCGTCGCGCAACGTGCCAGAATATCCATCACCTGCATCGTGATGCCGTAGCATGCCACTTCCTCCAGCGTCAGGAAAGCGGAACCGATCAGGATAGCGGATTTGTTCACCAGGAAACCACCTAATTGCGTCAAACCGATCTTCACCGCATTCGGCGTGATGGCACCCAGGATGTCCTTGGGTTCGTTTGGCTCCACCTCTTCCAGACGGGTTTTCAACTCCTTGGTGAAGAACACACGATAGGTGAACACCCGACGAATGATGGTGGAGATGAGTTGTGCGCCCACAATGGCCGTCAAACCGAAACCGGCATAGATCAAGCCGATTGCCAAACCGACATACACCGCTTGACCCAGGATCATGATCTGCTGACTCCGCTTGACGTAGCCTTTGCCCAACAGCAACGCTTCGTAATAAAGCGTGTAGAGGTTGTAGCAGTTGATGGCGATAAGCAACAGCCACGCAATCATCGCGTCTTGCCAATCGCCCGAGTATTTCTGCAGAATATAGTAGAAATACGCCGTACCACCCGTCGCCAAGAGTGCAAACACACCGATGGCTATCCAGCGGTAGAAACGACGCATGGCGATCAGCGTGCCTTTGAGCAAACCGTAATCGACTGCTGCATCTGCCGTCGTATGCGCCACGCCTTCCCGCTGCAGACTCTTGACTCCGGAGAAGATGTAACTGATGTTACGTGCAAAAGAAGGACGGAAGCCGAAATCGAGTAGGGTCACAAGGAATGTGATGGTCGTGAAAATATTCCAGATTCCTACCGTCTCCTGCGGCATCTTATGCAGGATGAATGGGAGCAGAAGCACACCCGCGCCAATCATGAACGCCGTGCCCGCATAGCTCCACGCTATCTCGCGCTTCCCGATATGTTCGATCTTCTCCGCCACTAATCTCTAATTCGCTAATCCCTAATCGCGACGGAATATATCCCTCGTATACACTTTTTCCTGCACGTCATCCAGCACCGCGTCATAGCGATTGGCGATGATGGCCTGACTGCGAAGTTTAAATTGCGCCAAATCGTTCACCACTTCGCTACCAAAGAACGTCGTTCCATTCTCCAGCGTCGGTTCGTAGATGATCACCTGCGCACCCTTGGCTTTCACGCGTTTCATGATGCCCTGGATAGAGGACTGACGGAAGTTATCGCTGTTCGACTTCATCGTCAGACGATAGACGCCGATAGTACAGTTCTTCTCCTGCTTGGCATCGAAATCACCCTTGTGGTAATAGTCGTAATACCCGGCTTTGGCGAGTACGCGGTCGGCAATGAAGTCCTTACGCGTACGATTCGATTCCACGATCGCCTCGATCAGGTTCTCCGGCACGTCCTCGTAGTTGGCCAGCAACTGCTTCGTGTCCTTCGGCAGGCAGTAACCGCCATAACCGAACGAGGGGTTGTTATAGTGCGTGCCGATACGCGGATCGAGACACACGCCGTCGATGATCGCTCGCGTGTCCAGCCCTTTCATCTCCGCGTAGGTGTCCAGTTCGTTGAAGTAACTTACGCGCAGCGCCAGATAGGTGTTGGCGAACAGCTTCACCGCTTCCGCTTCCGTCAAGCCCATGATACGAACCTCCACGTCCTCTTTGATAGCGCCTTCTTTGAGCAGCGCAGCAAAACGCTCTGCCGCCTTTACTAAGCGTGCGTCATCCAATACCGTACCCACAATGATACGACTCGGGTAGAGGTTATCGTACAAGGCCTTGCTCTCGCGCAGGAACTCCGGCGAGAAGAGGATGGTATCGCATCCGTATTTCTCGCGCACCGACTTCGTATAGCCCACAGGAATGGTTGATTTGATCACCATGATAGCCTTCGGATTGACCCGCAGCACGGTCTCGATCACGTTCTCCACCGCCGAGGTGTCGAAATAATTGAGCCGACTGTCATAGTTCGTCGGCGCGGCAATCACCACGTACTCCGCATCCTTATACGCCGACTCGGCATCTAAGGTGGCTGTGAGGTTCAAAGAGATCCGTTCACCCGTTAATCCATTCACCCCTTCACCCTTTAAGTACTTCTCGATATACTCGTCCTGGATAGGTGGCTGACGACGATTGATCGCCTCCACCTTCTCCGGCACGATATCTACGGCCGTCACCTCATTGTGCTGGGCGAGTAGGGTAGCGATACTCAACCCCACATACCCCGTTCCTGCAACTGCTATTTTCATATGTTAGATATGCTCTTCAACGCCACGGAAGTGGACGTTCAGTTCATGCAGGTGCTCCAGCAGCGTACCGAGCGACGTGCCCTTGGTCATCTCTGCAAAAGCGTTCACATCTTTCGGGAAGCACTTACCTCCGTAACCGTACTTACCGTCCGGTCCCGGAACGTAGGTGTGGGTATCGTTGATGTAACCCGACAGCAGCACGCCCGTGTGCACCTTACGCCAGTCCGCACCCATCTTCTCGCAGTACTCCTTGCAAGCATTGAAGTACGTCACTTTGTACGCACCGAATACATTGTGCATGTACTTGGTCAACTCAGCCTCCAGCGGCGACATCACGGTGAATTTCTTACCTACGAAGATCTTCGTCAGCAGATCCTGTGCACCCGTGAAGACCATGGTCTGTTTGTTGAAGTCCTCGATGAACGTGCGCTCGGTCAGGAACTCCGGCATGTAATAGACGTTGTGTCCGGTCTCCTTGCTCAGACGCTCACTCGTGCCCGGCAGAATAGTCGTACGAACGAATACCGGTACGTCCGGCAGGTTCTTGATCAATTCCGTCATCAGGCGCAGATCTTGCGTACCGTCTTCTTCCGTCGGCACATGAATCTGCAAGAACGCGATGTCGATGTCACTCAAGTCATCATTGTATCCCTTGTACGGATCGCTGATGAACAGTTTGCACTCAGGGTTGTTGTTCTCCAACCAGTTTTTCAGGGCTCCGCCTACGAAGCCGCACCCGATAATTCCTACTTTAATCATAATGTATATATTGTTTTTGTTATTGTATTCTACAAAAAGCCTGCAAAATTACAACTTTTTTCTCATATACGCAAGTGCGCGCGCTTTTTTCCATAATTTTTTCCTTATTATTTGCATATGTCATTTTTTCTTCGTACCTTTGCGCCCGATTTTGCCGTAATGTGGCCTAATAATAAAAAATCAACGATAAAATGAAACAATTTAAATTATGGAATACGCTGTGCGGATGGGCTGTTTTTGCAGTCGCAGCGGCAACGTATCTCCTTACGATGGAGCCTACCGCTTCCTTCTGGGACTGCGGTGAGTTCATCTCCAGCGCCTGGAAACTGGACGTTGGTCACCCGCCCGGAGCACCGTTTTTTATGCTCATGGGGCATTTCTTTAGTCTGTTTGCTTCGGACACCTCGCATGTAGCGATGTGCGTCAACGCCCTCTCGGCGCTTGCGTCAGCGTTTACAATTTTATTCCTCTTTTGGACGATTACCTCATTGGCGAAAAAGCTCGTTGCGCCGGACTGCCTCTGGAAAGGTATCGGTGTGTTAGGCGCCGGTGCGGTAGGTGCCTTGGCTTACACCTTCTCCGACACGTTCTGGTTTAGTGCCGTCGAAGGTGAGGTTTATGCGAGTTCGTCGCTCTTCACGGCGGTGGTGTTCTGGTTGATTCTCAAATGGGACGAACAGGCCGACGAAGAGGGTAGTGACCGATGGCTGATTGCGATCGCGTACTTGATGGGTCTTTCCATCGGTGTACACCTGCTGAACTTGCTGACGATACCCGCTATCGGACTCGTTTATTACTTCCGTAAGTACGAGTTCAGTTGGACAGGACTCATTGGCGCTTTCCTCGCTTCGTGCTTGGTACTGCTCGTCATCCTGTACGGCATCATCCCGGGCGTACCGACCTTGATCGGTTGGTTCGAGTTGCTGTTCGTCAACGGCTTCGGCTGTCCGTTCAACACGGGTCTGGCCGTATGTCTGGTATTGCTGGCGTTGGCTTTGACTTTGGCCATTGGCTATACTCATAAGCGCGCCAATTTAGAATACGAAGCCAATGCCAAGGCTAATGGCCAAAGCAAACAGTTATGGCGTTGGCTTAACACCGCGGCTATCATGGTAACGGTGATCCTGATCGGTTACAGCAGCTATGCAGCCCTCGTGATCCGCTCCAATGCGGACACGCCGATGGATCAGAACAGTCCGGATAATGTGTTTAGCTTGAAGTACTACCTCAACCGCGAGCAGTATGGCGACCGTCCGCTGTTCTACGGCCAGACGTATAACGCGCCGGTGGAACTGCGGGTAGAAGGTAACATGTGCATCCCTGTGGAGAAGAAAGGCCATGCCCAGTACGCTCCGGCACCAAAGGTGGAGGGCGAGAAGGACAAGTACGTCATCACCGGATACAAGACGAGTTACCAATACATGAAGCAGTTCTGTATGCTCTTCCCGCGTATGTACTCGAGTCAGGGTAGCCATGTGAGCGCTTACAAAGAGTGGGCGAATATCAAAGGCAAACGCGTCAAATATGAGTACTGCGGCCAGCAGAAGACGGAGTACTGTCCGACCTTTGCGGAGAACATGCGTTTCTTCTTCCGATACCAGGTGAACTTCATGTACTGGCGCTATTTCATGTGGAACTTCGCCGGTCGTCAAAACGACTTGCAGTCCTACGGCGACATCACGAAAGGTAACTGGATATCCGGTATTAAGTTCATCGACAACGCCATGCTCGGCGACCAAGACCTGCTGCCGACCGAACTGAAGGAGAACAAAGGTCATAACGTCTATTATTTCCTGCCGTTGCTGCTCGGTATCATCGGTATCGTATGGCAGTTAGGCAAGAAGAAAGAAGGCTTGGAGAACTTCACGCTGACGTTCCTGCTCTTCTTCCTGACCGGTCTGGCAATCGTGCTGTACCTCAACCAGACGCCGTACCAGCCGCGTGAGCGTGACTATGCGTACGCCGGTTCGTTCTACGCGTTCTGTATCTGGATTGGTCTGGGTGTGCTGGCGCTGATTGATTGGATCAATCAAGCGGTTAAGGGTAACGGGTTAAAGGTTACGGTAGCCGTTGCAGCTTTGCTCCTCTGCCTCGGTGTACCGGCACTCATGGCGCAGCAGAACTGGGATGATCACGATCGTAGCCAACGTTACAGTTGCCGTGATTTCGGAGCGAACTACCTCAAGAGCTGCGAGACGCAGGCTATCCTCTTCTCGAACGGCGATAACGATACCTTCCCGCTTTGGTACAACCAAGAGGTGGAGGAAGTAGGTACCGACCTGCGCGTATGTAACCTCAGTTATCTGCAGACCGATTGGTACATCAGTCAGATGAAACGTCCGTACTACGAGTCCAAGGCGCTGCCTATCTCGTGGGAGTACAAGGACTTCATGCCGGGCACCAACGAGATTGCGCGCGTGGATAATCGTCTGGGACAACCGATCAGCGTGGAGAAAGCATTCAATTTCCTGCGTTCGGATGATCCGCGTACTAAGACTCGTGAGGGCGATAACTACATCCCGTCCGATCAGCTCTACGTAGAGACCCCGAGCGGCGAGCAGATTATGTTCCGCAAAAAACGCATGTACACGCGTTCGGAGATGATGATCATGGAGATGCTGAGCACGAACAAATGGCAGCGTCCGATGTATTTCTGCGCTACCGTGGGCAACGACTATTACCTCGGTTTGGAACCATATATGGAACTCACTGGTCTGGCATACCAGATCACGCCGATCCGCAGTCGTGACGGTCAACCGCGTGTCAACACGGAGAAGATGTACGAGAACATGATGCATAAGTTCCAATACGGCAACATGAACATCCCGGGCATCTATATCGACGAGAACCTGATGCGTATGTGCCGCACCCACCGAATGATGTTCGCCCAATTGGCAGAACAACTCATCCGCGAGAACCAACGCGACAAAGCACTGGAGGTACTCAATTATGCGGAAGAGATGCTACCGGGTTGCAATGTACCGTACGACTACACCTCCGCTTCGATGGCGCAGATGTATTTCATGCTCCATGAGGACGAGAAAGCCGCTGCCATCATGGATAACGTAGCCAACACCTGCGTGGAGTATATGCGCTTCGCGCAGAGTCTCGATCGTCGTCAACGTAACCTGATGGAATCCACCACCCAGCGTGAGGCGGCTATCTTAGGCTACGTGCTGCAGACCTGCGAGCGCTACGGACAAAACGAATTAGTCGATAAGTATTACGCAGACTATGCTGCGTATGCCAAATAATAGAATGATAGAATGATAGAAGTGAATAAAATTCCTGTCTTGCTGCTTACCGGTTATCTCGGGAGCGGCAAGACAACACTTCTCAACCGTATCCTGACCAACCAAAAAGGCATTCGCTTTGCGGTGATCGTCAACGATATCGGAGAAGTGAATATTGACGCCTCGCTGATTCAAAAGGGCGGGGTAGTGTCACAGAACGATGACTCGCTCGTGGCGCTGCAGAACGGCTGTATATGCTGTTCGCTCAAGATGGACTTGATTGCCCAACTGCACGATCTGGTTGCCCAGCACGCGTACGATTATATCGTCATCGAGGCTTCGGGTATATGTGAACCCGCCCCTATCGCGCAGACCCTCTGCAGTTATGCTCAGATGGTGCCGCAGTTCGCCACCGACGGTCTGCCGACCCTCGATTGTATCTGCTCGGTGGTGGACGCGCTGCGTATCCGCGATGAGTTCGATGGAGGTGACCAACTGGCACACTATGTACCCAAGGAAGAAGACCTTGCCGCACTCGTTATCGAGCAGATCGAGTTCAGTAACATCATCCTCTTAAATAAGGCTTCCGAAGTAAGCGAAGAAGAGTTAGCTCGAATTAAATCTATTATTCGCGCTATACAACCCACCGCAGAAATCATCGAAACGAACTACTGCGATGTGGACTTGGAGAAGCTATTGAACACCGGTTTGTTTGATTTCGATAAGACAGCTACGTCCGCTGCATGGATTCAGGAAGTGGAGGATGCAAGTCATCACGAGCATCATCACAATGATGATGACGATGATGACGACGATGAGGAAGATGAGCACGAGCACCACCATCACCATCAGCACGAGCATGGTGATCACGATCATCTGGCGGAATTTGGCATCGATACCTACGTCTATTACGCACGCAAGCCTTTCGATCTCGGGCTCTTTGATGAGTTCGTAGCAGCACATTGGCCGAAGAACGTCATTCGTTGTAAAGGTATGTGCTATTTCGCCGAGGAGTATGACATGTGCTACCTCTTTGAACAAGCGGGTAAGCAGTTCAACCTCAAGCGGGCAGGGGAGTGGTTCGCTACGATGCCCAAAGAGGAGTTGATGCAACTGATGGCAGATGATGCGCAGTTACGTCACGACTGGGATGACCAGTACGGCGACCGCATGCAGAAACTTGTCTTTATCGGTCAACATCTGGATACCAAAGCTATCAAAGCGGCTTTAGATAAGTGCCTGCAATGAAACGCATCATCAATCCTTGGACATCTTTTCCCGGCTACAACTGCTTCGGTTGCAGTCCGGACAACCCGATAGGCACGCGGATGCGGTTCTTTGAGGACGGCGACGATATCGTCTCTATCTGGCGTCCTACGCAGAACCATCAGTCTTGGCTCAATACCCTTCACGGTGGTATCCAAGCCGTCCTGCTGGACGAAGTATGTGGTTGGGTGGTGTTCCATAAACTGAAGACAGCCGGCGTGACTGCCAAGATGGAGATGCGCTACCATAAACCCGTCTCCACGCTCCAGGACTACATCAAACTGCGGGCGTACCTGAAGGAGATGCGCCGAAACGTAGCGATTGTAGTAGGGGAGTTGTATAGCGCCGAAGGCGAGTTGCTCTGCGAGTGCACGTGTACGTACTTCACTTTCCCGCAGGACAAAGCCAAAGAATCGATGGGATATATTCCTTCCGAAACGGAAGAGAAAGACTATACGTGGGAAGAGGCTACCGCACTTTCCTGATTAGGGTTAACCCGTCACGTAAAGGGAGGATGACTTGCTCAAAGCGGTTGTCCTCCTTTACTTTATCATTGAAGGCACGAAGCCCGAGTGTCTGTTTGTCCTTGTCATACGCCGGATCGATGATATGTCCGTCCCAAAGCGTGTTATCCGCCAAAATGAACCCACCTACCGGTACCAGCGGATAGACCAGATCGAGGTACGCGCAGTACTCGCGCTTGTCCGCGTCGATGAAGACGAGATCGTATGTATCGACCATGCATGGTCGATTTAATATCTTTTTGGCATCGCCTATAACCAGCTCTATCTTCTCGCTAATGGGTGATTTGGCAAGATTGCGGCGGATGGTCTCTTCGAGTTCATCGTTATGCTCAATGGTAACTAACTTACCGTCTTCTGCCAGTCCTTCGGCTAAGCACAACGCACTATAACCGGTGAAGGTACCGAGTTCAAGAATGCGCTTCGGACGGATCATCCAACTGATCATACTCAATACGCGTCCCTGCACGTGCCCGCTTAACATATGAGGATTGAGCACGTGTACGTACGTGTCGCGCGTGATGGACTCTAAGACTTCATTTTCCGGCGTCGTATGAGACGCTATATAGGCTTCAAGTGTCATTTTGCTATAAAATTTGCCGCAAAAGTACAAAATTATTTGCATATATCAAAATTTTGTAGTAATTTTGCAGCAGAATTTAAGCATTTTATTAAAATAATGGAAAAAATTGACGAATTAGATCGTAAGATTCTGAAGATTATCACGCAGAATGCCCGTATTCCCTTTCGCGATGTAGCGGAGCAATGCAGTGTGAGCCGTGCGGCCGTGCACCAACGTGTACAGAAGATGTTCGATAACGGAACTATCACCGGTTCGAGTTATCATGTAGAACCCAAATCGCTCGGTTACCAACTCTGCGTCTATATCGGTATCAAGATGGAGAAGGCTTCGATGTACAACCAGGTTATTGCCGCGCTCGAGCAGATCCCTGAGATCGTGGAGGCACAATATACTTTGGGTGAGTTCGGACTCCTTATTAAAGTGTACGCGCACGATAACGAGCACCTGCTGACTTTGTTGAACAGTAAGATTCAGATCATCCCGGGTGTAGCAGACACCACCACGCTGACCACACTCGCGCAACCGATCGGTCGTCAATTACCCATCGAGATTAAGGATTAGAGATTAGGGATTATGGAAAGAGTAATTAGTGGAATCCGCCCTACGGGCAACTTACATTTAGGCAACTATTTCGGTGCGGTGAAGTCCTTCGTGAAGATGCAGGACGAGTACGATTGTATGTTCTTTATCGCCGATTGGCACTCGCTCACCACGCACCCGACACCGGAGAATATACGTAATTCGGTGAAGACCATCCTCAGCGAGTATCTCGCTTGCGGTATCGATCCGGAGAAAGCACCTATTTATGTTCAATCGGACGTGAAGCAGGTGCTGGAGCTCTATCTCTACCTCAATATGAACGCTTATCTAGGTGAGTTGGAGCGCGTGACGTCGTTCAAAGAGAAAGTGCGCAAACAGCCGGATAACGTTAATGCGGGTTTGTTAACATACCCGTGTCTGATGGCAGCGGATATACTCATGCACAAGGCTGACAAAGTACCGGTAGGTAAGGATCAGGAGCAGAACATGGAGATGGCGCGACTCTTTGCGCGTCGCTTCAACCGCATCTATAACGTGGAGTACTTCAAAGAACCTGCTTCCTTCCATTTCGCGGACAAGGCCATCAAAGTGCCGGGTTTGGATGGAACCGGTAAAATGGGTAAGAGTGAAGGCAACTGCCTCTATCTGTGCGACGACGAGAAGACCGTCACCAAGAAGATTATGCGTGCGGTAACGGATCAGGGACCGACACAACTCAACCAGGAGAAACCCGAGGTGATCCAGAATCTGTTCACGCTCTGCGAACTGCTCTCCGGTAAGGAAGCGGCCGATTACTACAACGATCTGTACAACAACATGCAGATTCGCTACGGCGATATGAAAAAGCAGATGGCAGCGGATGCGAATGCACTTCTTGCGCCGATTCGTGAACGTATTCTCGCATACTCGAGTGACGATGCGCTACTCGATCGCATCATGCGTCTGGGCGCAGAGAAAGCCGCTGCGCGGGCAGAGAAGACCATCGAAGAAGTGAGGGAGATTATCGGCTTTAGGAAGATTTGACGACATGACGTCATAACGACATGACGAAACAGATTTACATAGTGCTTTTGGCCTTAGGGCTTACCGCTTGTGCGACATCGCAAGCGCCGCTCGATGATGCCTATTACTGGCCGGATGGAAGAGTAGAGATTCAAGAGCCAAGCGTAGAGAGCGAAAAGTCTATGGAGATTATCTCGCAAAGCGATACCACAATCACAGTCCGAATCAAACGATGAGACGAATAACCCTCATAGTAGCCGTGCTTGTCTCGCTTGCTCTGCAAGCGCAGGTGGACTATGCTCGTCTTGCCGAGCGAACGATCCTCGGTACGGCGCGTTATGTAGGTATGTCCGGGGCAATGACGGCGATTGGTGGTGATCCTTCGGCGGTACAGGATAACCCGGCAGGTTTGGGTCTCTATCGCCGCGCAGAAGTGATGGTGACAGGTGATCTCGGCATCGATAAGACGACCGGCACCAAACGAACACTGCGTTTCTCGTTAGATCAGGCGTCAGCGGTCTTTTCTTTAACTACAGGCAAGGAAGACAAAGGGCTCATCGCGCATAATCTGATGTTCTCTTACCAACGCCGCCGTACGTTTGCCCGTACGTTGTATGGTACGGCTCCACGTGGTGCTTCGTTG
>Ga0310694_10001684_pt1 | contig 24377 bp, 26 predicted proteins | sample 174DNAGHGhighgp2_FD_203884 | JGI IMG/M metagenome (GOLD analysis project Ga0310694, IMG submission 203884) | Sheep rumen microbial communities from Palmerston North, Manawatu-Wanganui, New Zealand - 1742 DNA GHGhigh gp2 (v2) (version 2) | ecosystem: Host-associated > Mammals > Digestive system...
CGTAATCTTTGCGCTTTTCTGCCTGCTGCCGGTCGTGCTGGTCATCTCTGCATCCCTGACGGATGAACGTGCCTTGGTCGCGGACGGATACCGCCTGATTCCGAGTAAATTCAGCTTTGCCTCCTACACGTACTTATGGAGACAAAGGAGCATGATCGGAAGAGCTTACATGATTTCCATCATCGTCACCCTGGTCGGAACCGTGCTTGGCGTTATCTTTACCGCCATGTGCGCATATCCGCTCTCCAGGTCGTCCTTCCGCTGGAGGAATATCTTCACGTTCCTGATCTTTTTCACAATGCTGTTTAATGGTGGCGTGGTCAGCTCCTACATCATATGGTCAAGAGGCTTCCATATCAAGAATACAATCTTTGCCCTGATTTTCCCGAATTATCTGGTCGGCGCATTCAACATCATTCTGGTGAAAAACTATTACCAGAATAACATCCCGGCCTCCCTGATCGAAGCGGCAAAGCTTGACGGAGCCACAGAACCGCAGATTTTCACGAAGATTATGTTACCGTTGTCCAAACCCGTTATCGTGACCATCACAATGTTCAGCAGCCTTGCATACTGGAACGACTGGACAAACGGCCTGTACTACATCAATAAGAAAGAACTGTTCAGCGTTCAGCTGATGCTGAATGAAATCCAGCAGAACGTGATGCTGCTGCGCACCGCCAACGACAGGCTCGGCGCCGCGTCCGTAAACGTTGCGGATATCCCCAGCAACGGCGTGCGCATGGCAATTGCCCTTATCGCCCTCCTGCCCATCATGATCATATTCCCGTTTATCCAGAAGGAGCTCATTAAGGGTGTTGTAATCGGTGCAGTGAAGGGATAAGGAAACAATGTGATGAAGGGGCTGTGAACGACACAGCCCTTTTCTCCCTGTATGCCCGGATAAAAATCCGGTCCGGGGATGTTCCCGGAAATATTTCAACAGGAGGGGGCAACAATGCCGCAAGATCTTGGTTTTATGGACCGTCTGGTTCCGCCGGACGAAACCGCCGTGGAAGGCATGAAAACACTGTATGCGGACCGCTCAGAATCCTATGGCGTCCGCTATGCCCATGACGTGGTCTATGCCCGCAGAAGCGGGATGGATCTGCATCTGCAGATGCTCTATCCGGGACTGCTGTTCCCGAATATTCCAATGGGGTTGTTCCGCCGTGAACTGGAAGAAATCCTGAAGAAAATGCCGAAGGCTTCCGGAGCGCCCCACCCGTTGCCGCCCCCTGACAGCAAATACCTGCCGATTCCCCGGGTCGTGACGCAGAAGCGGTTTCCCTGTGTGATCTTTATCAAAGGATCCGGATGGGGAAAGCAGAACTGCTATGTCGAGCTGCCGATGTTCATCGATTTCGCCCGTGCCGGGTTTGTCGTTGCGGCGGTAGAATACCGGCCGGCAAGCGTTGAACCGTTTCCAGGTTTTGTGTCCGATGTGAAGGCCGCCATTCGTTTCCTACGTGCAAACTGTGATGATTTTGACATTGATCCGAACCGGATCGCCGTTCTCGGTGATTCCTCCGGCGGACACACTTCCCTGATGGTCGGTTCCACCGGCTGGATGCGGGATTTTGATGAGGGTGATTATCCGGATGTTTCCAGCGAAGTCCAGGCCTGTGTCAGCTGGTACGGCGTTTCCGATTTCTCTCGCTTCACCAGGGAAGGCGAAAAGGATTACCGGCCTTTCCTGCTTCCCATGATCCTGGGCGAAGAAGCGGCTAAGCGAAAAGATGCAGCTGAGCTGATCAGTCCGGTCAGCTATATCCGTGAAGAGAACGAATACCCGCCCTTCCTGCTGATGCACGGCGACCGGGACAGGCTGGTTCCTTTTGAGCAGAGCGTAATCATGTGCAACAAGCTTCGGGCATGCGGAAAACACGTGGAATTCTACAAGGTCAAAGGTGCCAATCACGGCGAGTATTTCTGGACCAGGGAGGTATTGCAGGCAACCATCGATTTCCTGAGGGCCCATGTCTGATGCAGGATCTACCTGACGGCAGGTTCTTGCCGTCAGGTTCTTTTCGTAATTCAGCCAGGTGTTTCAAGGAAATCAAGCCCGTCAATACTGCCATTTTTGCAAAGCACCTGAAGCAGTGATATATTCCACAATCATCTTTGCGGTCTCTTCCTCGCTCTGCGCCTCATTGTTGATAAACAGCTGGTACTTTCCCCTGTTTTTCCGGATCCATTGGTTATATTCAATATGCGGCCGGATCGCTTCCTCCGAGGTGAATCCCCTTTCCTTCGGCCTGGCGCGCAGGCGCTGTTCAATCACCGCGTCCGGTGCCCACAGGGCAATGCAGTACGTTGCCTTCAGTTCGTCCGGCACCGTTGCTTTTGTCATGTAATCCTGCGGTACCATACAGGTGACAAAGACAAGATCCCTTCCGCCGGCCATCCGGAAGGCTTCCTTCAGGGTATCCGCGCCATATTGGGTTTCATGGTCTGTCCCGGCGTAATCCCACCAGTTCAGCCCGGTCTCATCCGAATCAACACACGCGTACCGTTCCGGATCAAGTATTTCCGTCAGCCTGTCTTTCATGGTGGATTTTCCGGCCCCGCAGGTGCCGGTAATTATATACAGTCTCAAATTATCACTCACCGCCTTATCTTCGGATGATCCTGCAGTCTTTGACATAATCGCCGTATTTCTCCATGAAGTCATCCAGTTCTTCCTTCTCCGTAATCCAGATGATTACCCAGGCCTTTTCAATTCCCAGGTTCTCATACGCTTTATGCCGATGGTTCCCGTCATTCAGTTCAAATTCCCCGTCCGCATAATGGACAATGAGGGGCGGCAGATCATCGTTTCCCGGAACAATCTTTTCCAGCTCCCGGATACGATGCTCCCACCAGTCCTTGTCAATCCGGTACTTCATTCCCGGTTCCGGCCCGGTGCATCGTTTGAAGAGGCTGATTGGAAACTGGGCCGGACTGAAATAGTACCGGTCAAACAGTTTCAGGCCGTCAGAAAAAGGAATATTCCGTCCTTCCTCATTCAGGTACAAATGAATCCAGGCATCCAGTTTTCCTGCATCAGCATAAGCTTTCGCAGCGGACAGTGTGGCGCTGTATTTCAGCATCGCGGTCTCCTTCCTGTTGTACACGATCCGTTTGACGGAATCGTAGGAGAGCGCATATTTGTCCATCAGTTCCTCAATCGTCTGCCCTTCTGCAAAGCCAGCGCGGATTTCCCCGTTTCTTTCCCGGATATAGCGTTGGTATCCGGATGTTTCACCCCAGGCTTTCCGCCCGTCCCCGGCCGGAACATAAATCGTCTCACCGGCCACATACCGCTGGATCTGTTTCAGGAGCCCCTCCGGGAAAATATCCTGCGCGTTTCGGTATCCCATGGGCATGCCCTCCTTTCGGAAGGATCATATGATATTCCCGGCCGTAAAGATATATCACAATCATCTGTAATAGTTCACGGCACATCCGGCGCGCTGATGAAGCTTGCGGGCCGGTGCGGCAAATCGGGGCCGCCGGAGGTAAAAAAGCAATAAAACAGGACTCTTCCGCTGCTCAGGATTTCTGCCCAAAGAATACCATAGGCCGCACTCCGCGGGCAATCAAAAAATCCGGCCGCTTTTGCAGCCGGAGGCAGTTCTGCAGTCCGCTTATTCCGTCCGGAGCAGCATAGCGGTCCGCGGGACAGCTTGTTTATCAATTTTCCGTTTATTCTTCCGGCACATACATCGTTCCGTTTAACCGGATGCATTTCACAGCTTCCGGATCAACAAGGCGGTTCAGCACCATCGAGGTGTCCTGGAAATGTTCTCCCAGTCCGCCGCACATATACATTGTATTATCCAGTTTGCCCGTATCCAGTACTGTGAATCCTTTTCCATCCTTCATTTCAATGGCCAGGTCATCCAGGCTGCCGGGATCCATCTGGGAGAGCACGATTTCAGGTGTATCACCGCCATCCGTTTCCTGTACGGCGATGACTGCGGTTTCCGCGGCCGGACACACCCTCAGGCTGAACGGTGACAGTTCAATCAGGCTGCCGTCTTCAGATACGAAGCGTGCTGTGCTGACTGCTTTATCTGCCGGAATAATGACCTCCTGCGGATCAAAAGTCCTTTCCTCTGCTCCGTTTCCTCCGGATACCGTTGCCGCCGCCAGCACGGGCGATTCTCCGTCCGGCTTTTTTTCAAAGAACACGCAGTAGTAATAGATTCGCAGGCAGGTATCCGTGCTGTTCTGCAGATCTACGTACATCATCTCTGCAGCCATGTCCACAGCGAAAAAGTAACTGGCATCATCCGCAAACCAGGCCCCCTTGTCCTCGTTGGTCTGCTGGCTGTAGTTCATCCCTTTGACGCCCGTCGGACATTCCAGCGTCAATTCCATCACCATGGCATTCTCATCCCGTACCGCGCTGAGAACGGTCAGCGTATGATCCCCGATCTGTACGGCCACGGGATCATTCATGACCTGGCTGCCGATCAGTTTTTCTGCCAGGTCCGGATCAGCCGCGACATATTCCCTTGCCGGATACAGATAGTCATAGGTTCCACCCTTTCCGTTATCATAAGTCTCCATATGTTCCGTTACTTTTTCCCGGGTTTCGTTTCCGAATACATGGCTGAAAAAGTCCGTATTCAGGGCAACAGCCAGGGCTGTTCCCAATACCAGTACCATAGCAATCGCAAACACTATACCAACGCTCAGTTTCTTTTTCATAACCGGTTCCTCCCCGTTCGCCTGATTCATCACACGCTGCGCAAGCCAGGGATTGTCTTTAACGCCTGAAAGTTTATCGTCCAAAGCCTTTTGCACTTTTGCACGAAGCTCCTGATCATTCATGCATTCCATCCTCCTCCAGCTTTTTTCGCAGTGTTTTTCTGGCGCTTTCAAGGCGCCTGGATACATTTGATGCAGAAATCCGCAGTATATCGGAGATTTCCTGCATTGTCATATTCTGGTAAAAGTACAGCAGCACAACTTCCCTTTGTTTGACAGGCAGCTGCAGAATCGTTTCATACAGGCCGGTATCCTCCGGGTCTGCAGGCGCCTCCGGTTCTGGAAGATCTTCAATCTTCACGCTGCGGTCAATATGCCTGAACCATCGTGATCTCACCAGGTCGCGGCAGGTATTCACTGCAATACGTGTCAGCCAGGTGCGCTCGCTGCTGTCATTCCGGAATTCTCCCATTGAGCGATAAGCCTTCAGAAAAGTCTCCTGAACCGCGTCCTCTGCAAGATGTGCGTCTTTCAGCAGCACGCAGCACAAGCGGCGAAGCTGTGTCTGATAATCCGATACCATCCGTTCGAAATATTCCGGAGTGTCAGGGCCCTTGACATCATCCATCCGCCGTCGCCCTCCTTTCACCTGATTGGACGAAATGTGAACCGCAGTTTTTGCGGTTCAGGAAAAATATCACCAACTTTTTCTCATATTCAATTTTATTTTAAGTTTCACATGCCAGAATACCAGCATGATATCGAGCAGCGAAAGCGTAAGTCCGGATATCAATATGACATAGGAGGATCATTCCATGAAACAGATGATTGCTATTCTTCTTGCGCTTTCGCTTCTTCTTGGCATAAGTGCTTCCCTGGCAGAAGGCCAGGGAAGCCCCGGCGGCAGGGGCGGCAACGGAGGCGGCCGCGGCGGTAATGGCCGTATGCACGGCGGTGCAGGCGGAGGCGTGGATAAATCCAGTGATACCGAACTCCAAACGATGATCAATGAAATTATACCGAAGTACCAATTACTGACATATGATGATGCAGAAACAGGCACCAGTCTTCAGTACTATCTTTATGTGCCGGAAAACTATCATGAAACGGAATACTATCCGATGATCCAGTTTATTCCGGATTCAAGCGTTGTAGGAAAAGATGCCAGCGCTTACCTGACACAGGGCTGGGGCGGCCTGATCTGGGCGACAGATAAAGAGCAGGCTAAGCATCCGTCATTTGTTGTTCTCCCCATCTTCACTGAAACGATCGTGGATGACAACTTCAATCATTCCGCGCAGATTGATGTGGCCATGCGGCTGCTCCGGTATCTGACGGAAACCTATTCCATCGATACCAACCGGATTTATACCACGGGCCAGTCCATGGGCGGCATGACTTCTTTCCACCTGAGTATTGCCTATCCGGAATTCTTTGCGGCTTACCTCTTTGTAGGGAGCCAGTGGGATACGACCCAACTGAGCGGACTGGAAGAAAAGCCTTTCTTCTACATCGTTTCTGCCGGAGACCCCAAAGCTTCTGCCGGGCAGAGCGCCTTGCTGGCAGTATTCGACAGTGACAATGCCGCCTGCAGTCATGATGAATGGGGTGCGCAGGATGATGCGGACAGCCAGAACAGCAATGTTGCCGCGATGCTGGCTGAAGGAAACAGCGCCAACTTTGTTACCTTCACAGCAGGCACGACGCTTGCGGAAGGACAAACTGCCATGTCAGGCGCCGGCGAGCATATGACTTCCTTCGATTATGCATATAAGCTGGAAGCCGTCCGCGACTGGCTGTTTGAGCAGCATCAATGATGAGGACAGATCTGTAATCGGGGAAGCTTTTATCACAGGGTCTGGCGCTGGCAGGACACCCTGAGGATCACCCGTGGTATCTCAAAAGCACAAGATATTCGGCAGTGCCTTCTTCGGGCTTCTTTTCCCCGGTTGCAGCAAATCCATGCCTTTCATAAAAGTGCATGGCCCTTCTGTTCTTTTCCAGCACCCAGAGATGATCCGCATGATGTTCCGTCACTGCATATTCCAGCAGTCCGGATCCGATGGAAGCATTCTGGAGTACAGGTTCCACAAACAACCTGGCAATATAGGTCCCTTCTATCTTGATGAAGCCCTTGACCACCCCGTCGTCATATACATACAGGCTGTCAAGCTGGGATTCATACTCCCGCATCAGGGAAGGAACCTGCAATTCCTGAAAGTAATACTCATCCGACCGGAAGATCGGATAGAAGTACAGGCGATAGTTAAACACCTGTATCTCTGCGATACGGGACAAATCTTTGACTGCTGCCTTTCTGATCATCACGCCGCCATCCTTTTGCTGTATTGTTTTCATATGTTTCCGTCAATCTGTCCCTGTTATGTTCCCATGAATCCGCCGTTCTTCAGGAGTCTGGATTAATTTCCGGGAGCGTTCGGCAGCAAGTATTCATGAACCATTGCAAGATAGGCGCTGGCCGTCCATGTGCAGGATCGGTCACGAAGTCCTTCGCCGGTTATCGCGTCATAGTTTTCCGCGAATCCCGAGGCTGAGGACCAGGGCCGCCTCCTGTATTTCCGCCCGGCAGGGTATTCCTTCGCGCTGTGCCCCGATCTGAAAGCGGACCACAAACGGATTCATCGCGGAGCTGTGAACCGTACGCAGGTAAAGGCCTTCCTCATTGTTCAGCCCGTTCCAGTTCCGCTCCGTCTCTGACAGCACCATATAGGATCCCCTGCAGCTGAAGGGGAATGACCGCAAATCAACTTTCATGTGTTCCGCCTCCTTATGATCCACGCAGAAAAGTGATAACAATCTTTTGCTTATTGTCCGAAACGCACTGGAACCCGTTCCTTTCCTGCTACAGGATACCATAGAAGGAAAACCCGGACAATACAGACTGTTGACAAAGCCCGATCATGTTGCCTATAATCAATTCAGCAGAGATCCTGACGACAGCAGGCAATCCTGCATTACGAGGTGTGTTTGGAGACTGTTCTGTAACGGGGAACGTGGCTGATCAGAAGAGGGCGGTGGCATGACCGCTTGTTTGCTGATGCCATGACGCGGTACAGGCAGCGTCCGGCACTTTTTTGTTTGCCTTTTTCGGTGCTCCCCTGCCGCATTCCCCGGTTCTTGTTCATGTCGTATCAAAATGAACAAGAGGGATCACCATGACACAGGATATGCTTTCACTCGGTTTTGACCATATCATCAGACAATTGCAGGAAATGGCCGTCTCCAGGTCTGCACACCGGATCCTGGGTAATACGGAACCCATCCTGAACGAGAGCCTTTGCCGTGCACGAATGGAGGAAACCACCGCTGCCCGCCGCGTAATGGAAAATGCGGGAACTCCGCCCCTGACAGAGACGGAAAGCACACAAACCGGTCTGTCTGCAGCGATGCAGGGCGGCATGCTTTCACCCGCGGATCTCTGCTCCGTCGCGCGCTTCTGCGCTGCCATCCGGCGCCTGCGCCGCTACCTTCAGGGAGCGGCCCCGTTCAGCGCTGCCATCGCCTCCTGGCATACAGAGCTTCCGGAGCTGGATCTCCTGGAGGAGGATATCAGCCGTGCAGTCCGGGAAGACGCCGTGCTGGATGACGCTTCTCCGGCCCTGCGTGACCTTCGCCGCCGGCGGGAACATGCAGAGCAGGGAATTCGTGAAAAACTGAACCAGCTTATTTTACATCATAAAAAAGAACTGGCTGATACATATATTACGCAGCGCGGCGGAACCTATGTGCTTCCTGTCCAGAAACGCTTCCAGAGCCAATTCCCCGGCCGTATTGTGGAAGTTTCCGGAAAAGGTTCCACCGTGTTTATGGAGCCTTCCGCTGTCCGGTCCCTGCGTCAGGAACTGGATCAGCTGCTGATCGATATTGATGCGGAAGAGCGCCGTGTCCTCTGGGCTTTCAGCGACCGGGTCGCTGCCGAAGCGCAGCCGCTCAATGACGCGGTCCGCGTCATGACAGACCTGGATGTACTCTTTGCCCGGGCAAAACTGAGCCTGGAAATGAAAGCCTGTCCGGCGGAAATCACGGCGGAGCGCCGGATCCGCCTGGTGGATGCGCGGCATCCGCTGCTGGACCCGGATGCCTGCGTGCCGCTCAGCCTGGATCTGTTCCTGCCGGATGCCGGTATCGCAGTCACCGGACCGAACACCGGCGGAAAAACCGTCTGCCTTAAAACAGTCGGCCTGCTGACCCTGATGGCCCAGAGCGGACTCCATATCCCTTGCGGGCAAGGCACCGTCATCGGCATGATGGACAGGGTGCTTTGCGATATCGGCGACAGCCAGGATATCAGCCAGAATCTTTCCACTTTCTCCGGCCACATGACCAACGTGATCCGCATCCTGCGTGAATGCAGCCGGGACAGCCTGGTTCTGCTGGATGAGCTTGGCAGCGGCACGGACCCTGCGGAAGGCTCCGGCCTGGCTGCAGCCATCCTGGAGGAGCTGCTCCGCCGCAGCTGCTTCTTTATGGTCACCACACATGACCCGCAGATCAAGCAATGGGCGGAACAGACCAAAAATGTCGTGTCTGCCCGGATGGCCTTTGACCAAGCTTCCCTGCAGCCCCTTTACCGCCTGGAGCTCGGAAAAAGCGGCAAAAGCTGTGCCATCGAAATTGCCCGGCGGCTTGGAATGGATGAGGGGCTCCTGGCCCGGGCACGCCAGGTAACCGACCAGGGACCGGAAGCGAAGCCGGAAGGACGGACCTGCCCGATGCCGGTTCCTTCCACCCGCCTGCAGCGCCGGGTCATCCGGAAGGAAGGCGGCTTTGAACATTTTGCCATGGGAGACAGCGTCCTGCTTCTGCCGGATAAAAAGAACGCCATCGTTTACCGCCCGGCGGATGAAGACGGCAATGTCATCATCCAGCTGCAGGGGCGGAAGCTGACTGTACGGCATAACCGCCTGCAGCTCCTTATCCCTGCCTCAGCATTGTATCCCCCGGATTATGATTTTTCGATTGTCTTTGATACCGTAGCCAACCGGAAGGCTGCCCACACGATGGACCGCAAGTTTGACCCGGACGCGGTAATCATCCTGAAAGAAGGAACAACAGCACACGAATCAGAAAGGAAGGACAGATCTCATGAATAAGCTGAACAGATACAGCCGATACTTCACCAAAGAGTTCCTGATGGGGCCCAATTCTTTCCGGTTATTGGAAGAACTGCTTCGCCGAAATCCCTTTGTTACCCGCTTTGACAGGACACTCGACCTGGGATGCGGCATGGCCCTGACCTCTGTTTTCCTGGCGAATGAAACCCCCGCAAAATCCGTTTATGCCTTTGATCTCTGGGTAAACGCAACGGATAACCTGAAGCGAATCCGGGAACTTGCCCTGGAAGACCGGATCATCCCGATCCACGGCGATGCGCTGGACATGCCCTTCGCGCAGGACTGGTTTGACGCCATCGTCAGCGTGGACTCCTATCATTATTTCGGATGTAAAGAAGGAGTACTTGCCAGCAGGATTCTGCCGTTTCTCCGCAGGGGCGGCTCCGTGATGATTGTTGTTCCCGGCCTGAAGGAGGAACCGCGGGGGGAAATGCGCACGCTCTTTGAAACCTGGGCGGAAGGCGATGATTCCCTTTGCTTCAAAACTGCCGGCTGGTGGAAAGAACTGCTGGAAAAAGAATGCGGAAAACAGTGTGAAATTTCTGTCATGGAGGCTGAATGCTGCGATGAAGCCTGGGAAGACTGGTTCAACACCGGCCATGAATATGGAATCCGTGACAGGGAATTCCTGTCCCAGGGACTGGACCGGATCCTGAACTTTCCCCTTATCTACGTCCGGAAGAAATAAGAAAGCAGGATACATCCTGTCCGACGGCAATATGATATTGTCTTCCCCGTCAAAAACAGCGGAAAAGCAACTAACCGGATCATGCCATAGGTTTTCTGTTTTTATGAAGATATGCTATCCTTTCAGGCGAAAACCAGCCATGGTTTCACCGGGGACTTTGAATTCCCCTTTCAGGGAGCTTAGTATCCGGTTTACCGCAGCTTTACCGCTGTTCCGTAAACCATGATCTCGGCAGCACTTTGCATGATGGAAGAAGTCGCAAACCGGGCGCAGACAATCGCATCCGCGCCCAGCGCTTCCGCCTCGTCGACCATTCGCTGGGTCGCGATGCTGCGGGCTTTGTCCATCATCTCGTTGTACTTTGTCAGTTCGCCGCCGATCAGCGTCTTCAGGCCGGCACCGATGTCCCGGAACGCGTTAACGGTCTGGATTGTGCTTCCTTTGACAAGGCCCAGGATCTCTGTCTGCTTTCCGAGGATGTTTTCCGTTGTCGTGATGATCATGATCTGTTCCTCCTCTTATTTTTCTATGATACTTCCCGGATAACAGTTTTTACCTGCTCCGGGTTGCCATGCATTTTCCGGTATTGCCGGAGAGGCTTGCCTGCTTGCGTTCAGTCCGCTTTATCCGGAAACAGTGCCTTGACAATCGATGCCGCGTTCTCTTCCGGGGTACCCCGGGCTGTATCGATCGTCAGGTCATATCCTTCCTTTGGAAACAAATATGCGGCGGAAACTTCCGCAGATCCGGGACACCTGTCGCCCCGCGATTTTTCCCTCTCCCGCAAAACCTCCGCCGGGCAGGTGATATGGACGGTACGCAGCGGATAAGCTCCCAGCATCTCCTTCAGCTGGTGAAAGATCCTCTCGCTGGTAATCACATGGTCAATGATGGCCCCGGCCCCGCCGGCCAGAACTTCCAGCACTTTATCACAAAGGTTTCCCGAAACCGCAAACACGTCGTCTTCATAAATCGTTTCCGTCGGCGATCCTTCCATAAAATCGTCAATGGAAACGACTTCATACCTTTCTGAAAGCCTTTCCCGGACGGCTCTGCGCAATGCTGCTGACAGGGTGGATTTCCCGCTGCTTGAAGGCCCGTTCAGCAGGATAACCTGCTTCCCGGCGGATACCCCTCCGCACAGCCTGGCCAGGGCCGAATACTCCCGCAGATACATCCCGCGCCTCATCTCGTCCGTATCCGCATAGGATGCATGCTCCGAAAAAATCCTGATGATCTCCTCCATCGGAAGCCACCGGGGTTCCATTCCCACTTCTTTTTCGCGCGCTGTCAGGCAGACAGGGGTTTGCCCGATAACTTCGCCGAAGAAATAACGGTTCACCCATTTGAAATCTTCGTAATACTCATCAATCTCAAGCACACAGCCCGAAGCACGGATACTGTATCCTGTTTCTTCCGCGGTTTCCCGGATACAGCATGCCTGCTCGCTTTCCCCTGCCTCGATGCCGCCGCCCGGAAGCATCCATTGCCCGGTGGCCGTTTCATAGGACAGTAAAAGCCGGTTATCCCTGATGACAATAGCCCTGCAGGCTGTCCGGGTCCGGGTCCATTTCCCGAAATAGTTGTCCCCGACGATTTCAATGATTCTTTTGTGCTCATTCCGCAGCGCCGTCATATGCTCCACGATATCGGGATTCCATGAAACCAGCGGTTTGATCCGGCAGCAGGGAAATTCAGGGCACAGGCCGCAGAACTGCACATGGTGTTCCCTCGTGCAGGCATGTATCCTGCACCCGCCTGATTCCGCCCATTCCGGAACGCGTCCGTCCGCTTCAATACACCCCGGACACCTGCCGTCCGATTTCTTCAGGCATTTTGTGCAGCATTCACCGCAAGCTGTCAGCGTCGAAAAATCCGTCATCCTCCAGGCTGCATCCTTTCTGAAAGTTTCTTATTCGCTCCCCGGTTTACTGCTCGAAATCGCTGTAGAAAGAATACCACATGCAGAACGCTATGGGCAATCAGGACACTTTTTTATCCCGGTCAGCTGCCTGCCGGTTTTAACGGTCATTCTGCTTTCCGTTTCACCTCATATTTACGGAGAATCCGGTTGTAAGCAATCATCAGTGCAACCGTGATCAGGGGAACACCGGCAACGGACCACAGAAAGCCCAGGCGATTCTGCTTCATGAAGAGGAACGGAAGCCCCAGCAGTTCGAACAGTCCTGCATAAACGAACCACAGGACTGCTACTGAACGATTATATTTGCGGACGTCAGTGACCTCCGGAGGTTTTGTTCCGGTATAAAAGGCCACTCCTTTCTCGGACTTCCAGGCCCAGATCCCAATGCCCAGCAGCACCAGGAATACAACAGACCAAATCACAAATCCTGCGATCATCTTTTTTCCCCCCGATCATTTCCTTGCGATAAACATCCCGTATTCCTTGGGAACATACAGGATACCGTCCCGCATATTCTTTTCCAGCACTGACTTCACAACGCTTCTTGGAAGCTTCTGCAGATCAGTCATACCGGTCAGGGAATAGATGTAATCCACCATATCGTCCGCATCGGTGATCTCAAGCGAATCCTCATACAGCAGTCTCCGGATATCTGAAAAGACGGATCCCAGTTTCTCCGCCCCATTCTGCAGTGTAAAATGACCGTTGATATGGTTTTGAACCTGACCGCCTGTAAACAGGCTGCAGATATATTCCATCATACCATGCTCACCGTATGTCGCACAGTAAAAAATCCCGTCTTCCTTCAGCACACGGTTCACTTCCCGGAGACCCCTTTGAAGATCCGGCACATGGAAAACATCATGTTGGCGATGACTATGTCAAATACATGATCTGCAAACGGAATATCCTGAATATCGATCGTGCGGTATTCGATCCCGGGAAAATTGTGCAATGTCTCCTTCGCTTTATCCAGCATGCCCGCGGACAGGTCCGACAGCACAAATCGGCTGCAGCGGCCGATGGTCTCCTCCTGGTTCGCCCACATATCTCCGGTCCCGCATCCGAGTTCCAGTACGGATGCGCCTTCCCGGATCCGGTAATGGGAAGTAATCCAGTTTCCGAACCCCTGTTTGTTTGTGGAATATTTGCTGTGAATCGAGATCCGGGTATTCAGGTTATCCGCTGTGCGGTATTGATTCTTCACCGCTGTACCGTCATTTATCCCGGCCCCATGCCCGGAAGGGCTTTTCAGGTCATCCGCAGGGTAAAAATCCATGATGCTTCCTCCGGTTTCTTTCAGCATGGGCTTTTCAGTCATTGGCCCTGTCCGGTTACAATTTTGCCGCCACGGGAGGGGCTGAAGCAATGGCCGCAGCAGAAGCTCCGCATAGATCACCGGCGCTGTGCATCTTTCTGCCTTCCTTCGCCCGGCAGCAATGAAAGCGGCTTTCCTGTTACCGTATCGGATCTTTCGGCGCCGGATCAACATAATCCTGAACAGCGGCCTGCAGGATCGCCTTTGAAAGTTTACCATATCAAAGACGGTTTTTCCACAACTGCAGAAGGCCCGGAAAACAGAAAAGCACCCCGGCAGCACGTCACTTCGCTGCCGGGGATAGTCCTCAGTTGCCAGCTTTTCATTGAAGAATAAAATCAGCGATATCCTGGATGACCCGGGCGTCCATCCTGCCAGGACGGGAATAAGCTCCGGCACCCTCCGTTTTCCGACCCGGGGTGAAAGTGTGGGTTAATCCCGGACAGGAAATCATCTGCCAGTTCTCTTTTTCACCGAGTGCATCTTTCCAGATTCCGAAGTCTTCCATGGTCACCTGGTAGTCCTCTTCCCCCTGCAGCAGCAGCACCGGTTCTGTGATTTCCCCGGCAGCCTGCAGAGCATCGTAGTCCGCCAGCCATTTCCAGTAAGCGGAGTAAACACCGGCGACCGTATCGCCCGCTGTCAGTGAATCCAGATCCTGCAATTTGTCCAGTTCCGCAAAAAGCGCATCCTTTTCAGCTTTCTGTTCATCAGTGATTTCCGGGAGCAGGGAATACAGGAAATCATACTGTTCCCGCATCAGCACATCCAAGGGCCTGGGTGAAGCGGCCATCATGATGAATCCTTTTGCTTTTGCCGGAGCTGTTTTCAGTTCCCGTGCGACAGCGGGAATCGCGTTTCCGCCCAGGCTGTGGCCCAGTACAAAGATGCGCTCCGGATCAATCCTGTCCTGCCGGGCAAGCAGCTGTACAGCGTTTACAGCATCCTCAATATATTCATCAACCAGTGTGATCTGCTTGTTTGCCGACATTTCCATGCCGTACACATAGGACCTCTTGTCAAAACGATAAACCGCGATTCCCCGGCCTGCCAGTCCTTCTGCAATATCCCGGAAAGGTTTCAGGCTTCCAATCGATTCATCCTTGTCACTGGGGCCTGAGCCCTGTAAAAGGATGACCGCCGGAAACGTTCCTTCTCCCTTTGGCACGGTCAGTATTCCGGGCAGTTCACCGAGCGGCGGAACCGGCAGCGCCAATTCAATACTGTCATACAGATCGGATTCGGCTGCCTCCTCCTTGCCGCTGTAAGTCCCGGTCTGCAGGCCTGCGATCGCACCGTCCTGGACAACAAGGATCAGGTCCGCCTGCATGGCAGAAAAGGTACCCAGAATAAAAAACACCTTCATGCCGCTTATTTCGCTTTCATACGCCGGCTTAATGGATTCAGGCGTACCCAGCAATGCTGCCAGTTGTTTTGCCAGGCCTGCAACCCCTCCCGTCTGGATGAGCGCGGCTTCCATCTGAGGAGAAAAAGCCCATATGCCTTCCATTTCTTCGGGGTGTTCCCCCAGGAAAGCTGCCATAAATTCATCCGCGTCCTCAGCAGTTTCGATTTTCCTGGTTCCCTGCTCCGCCGAGGCAATACCGCAGGCGGCCAGCATGATCATCACGGCCAACATGATCGAAACAGTCTTCTTCATGTGTCTCCTCCCTATATGCAGAAACCTGCCAGCGAACAGGATGATAAAACCAGCGGCGCCTTTTGCCGAATTGAAGGCTGCATAACCCATGATCCTTTGCTGCCTGATGGAATATGGGCATGTAAATGAGCATGTCATGTATCACTTACTGAAATTACCTGATGATCTGTCTTGCAAATTCCGCGGCAGCCTTCAGGTCGCTCTCATCCGGCTTGCCCTTGTGGATGCCCTTGAATTCACCTTTGCAGTGGAACTCGCGTTCATCCATGGGAATGCCGGATTTATCCGCTTCCGCCTTGACCTTTTTATAGGTTGAATTCAGCATGGCAGCAGACCCAAAGTTAACGATTCGTCCCACCTTGTTCCTGTCCAGCGCCCTGACGAAATTCCGCACCTCCGGGTCAATGCTGAAAGCGTAATAGGAATTCCCGAGAAACAGAACGTCAACCTGCTCTGTGACAGGATCACTGATAGGAAGCGCTTCCACGCCCGCAGCTTCGGCAATCGCTTCGGCAAGGCGTTTGGTATTGCCGGTCTTGGTATAGTATCTTACAGCGACTTTCATAACCGTATTCTCCCTTTTTCAAGATTGTGCCGTACTAAAGCTTTTTCCGGCTGTTTACAGCGCAGGCATTTCCGGTTTACAGTGCAGCTTCGACAGCAGCCCTGACTTCCTTCATGTCAACGGTCGGCTCGAACCGGGCGATAACCTTGCCTTCGCGGTTAATCAGGAATTTCGTGAAATTCCAGCCGATGTAGGTCTTATCGCCGTATTTCTTATTGTTCATGGCTGCAAATGTGTTCAGCGCCGCACTCTTCAGTCCCTTGCCGAAGCCTGTGAACGGCTTCTCCGAAGCGAGATACGCAAACAGCGGATCAGCGGTTTCGCCGTTCACGTCGATCTTTGCAAACTGCGGGAACTCCGTGCCGAATTTCAGCGTGCAGAACTGGTGAATCTCATCATCGCTGCCCGGAGCCTGGCCTGCAAACTGATTGCTCGGGAAATCCAGGATCTCAAAGCCGCGGTCCCGCAGGTCCTTATACATCGCTTCGAGAGGCTCGTAATGCGGGGTAAAGCCGCATCCGGTCGCTGTATTGACAATCAGCAGGACTTTGCCCTGGTACTCAGACAGGCTGACTTCCTGCCCCTGCCTGTCCTTCACCGTGAAATCATAGATCGTTTTCATTCTCTTTCTCCTTTCATTTCTTTGGTGTCATGGTTTTTCTGGTTTTCCAGCAGCTCATAAAGCAAAGCATACAGCATCCGTGCCTTTTCAGGCGGCAGATCGATGCAGCTTGCCACATGGCCGGGAATGCCTTTTGCTTTCTCCTGCAGCGCCCTTCCTGCATCCGTCAGTGTGATTTCAACAATACGGTCGTCCTTGCGGCACCGGCGTCTTTCCACATAACCGGCCTGTTCCATCTTCTTCAGCAGGGGTGAAAGCGTACCGTTGTCGAGCATCAGCCTTTCGCCGATCTCCGTGACGGATACCCCGTCTTTTTCCCAAAGAACAAGAAAGACGATGTACTGTGTGTAAGTCAGTCCCAGCGGCTTCAGCCACGGCGTATACAGACCGGTTACATTCCGGGCAGCAGCATAAAGAGGGAAGCAAAGCTGATTGGCAAGCTTCATCGCTTCACGATAATCGTAATCCATTGCTTCTCCCCTCCTCATTGCGTTTGATGCAAACATATTTTATCAAATATAAAAGAATCCGTCAAGGCTTCATATAAAGAATTTTGTAAAAAGCATCAGATCGGATCCGGGCAGAGGCGCTCAGGCGAAACGAGCAAGATGGGTGCCGAACCGGCACAACTGCCCGGAATCACTGCTGCATTTCCTGCAGCCAGCGGGCAGCCATTTCAATCCATTCCTGGCATTCAGGCCGGATGTTCCCGGATCCCGCCGGATAGACCTGGTCGTTGGCCAGGGACAGGCCGTGTCCTCCCTGCTGCCAGACATGCAGTTCGAAAGCAATCCCATGCCTGCAAAGCGCTTCCGCCAGCAGAAGGCTGTTTTCAACAGGAACAGATCCGTCCTCCCGGGTATGCCACAGGAATACAGGAGGGGTGTCATCCCTCACAAACTTTTCCAGGGATACTTCTTCCTTCAGGTTTTCATAGTCGTCCCCCAGAAGGTTTTTGATGGATTCCCGGTGGGCATATAACCCGGAGCTGATCACGGGATAGGAAAGGATCATGGCATCCGGCCTGCAGCTCATTCCCTGCGGCATCTGATGCCATTTCATACCGATGTGCGCTGCTGCATGCCCCCCGGCGGAAAAACCCAGAACCGCAATCCGGTGGGGATCACAAAGCCAATCTTCCGCATGTGCCCGGGCATAAGCCACAGCTTCTGCCGCTTCCTCCAGGGCTTTCGGATAACGGGCCGGTGCCACTGAATAATGAACCACTGCCGCCTGGATCCCCAGGGACAGCAGGCGCAGGGCGACCGGTTCCGCTTCCCGGTCGCTGCGCCAGGCATAGGCACCCCCGGGAAAGATCAGCGCAAGTGCCCTCCTTCTTTCCGGTTCCACTGCCCGGTTGTCTGTCAGGTACATTTCCAGTTCCACCCCTGTCCCGGGAAGCCTGGTCAATTCATGCTGCATAACACTTCATGCCTCCTCCTGCCGCCAAAGGCAGCTGATCTGCAGAGATATCGCTGCTCCGCATTCTTCATTATATAATACCCTGTTTTATTCGTTCTCCTGATTCTTTATCTATTCCGCAGCGATCCTTTTGTTACATCCGTCCGGACCCTCCGTTCCGGTGCCTGAAACCATCTCAGATACTGTTTCCCTTTATCCTTCATACAATTATACTGTTATTCGCATCCGGCACTGTACTTTCCTCTGGCATCCCGTCCCTTTCATCATTTTCCGTACCGGGGCACAGTTTTCCACTTCGCGTTTTGGCATCCATACCGTACCCATCTGAATTGCAGTATTCTCTGAAACCCGGCAGGGATCCGGGATTGGAGAACGAATTTCTTATTCCGGCGCTTTTTCGCTGCCGGCCGATCATGTTTTGAGGAGTGGTTAATCATGGATGTTCAATACCTGCTCTGGCTACAGGATTTCAGAAACAATATCCAGAACGCCCTTACACCCGCAATGGAATTTGTTACATCTTTTGCCGTCGACTACCTGATTCTGATCCCTATCTTTTTCTACTGGTTCCAGGACAAGCGGAAGGGGCTTTACCCGCTTGTATCTTACTATTTTTGCATGTTCCTGACCCCCGTCATCAAGCTTTCCGCCTGTATTTACCGGCCCTGGATCCGGGATGCGCGGATTCTTCCCGCAGGTGATTCCATCAAAACAGCAACCGGCTATTCCTTCCCCAGCGGCCACACATCCACGGCCGCTCCTCTTGCCGGCGGCATGGCAGTGAACCTGTGGGACAGCAAAAAGACCCGCTGGCTTTCCTTCCTGTTTGTTTTCTTCCTCCTGCTGACCGGTTTTTCGCGGAATTACCTGGGTGTACATACGCCCCAGGATGTTTTTGTCGCCATCTTTCTCTCCGTGCTGAGCTTAATCTGCACTGCGAAGCTGATGGCGTACCTGGACCGTCACCCGGAGAAGGAGGACTGGTTCCTGCTGGGCGGCTTCCTGCTGGGCTGGGCCGGAATCCTGTATATTTCCCTGAAGGCTTATCCCATGGATCTGGACAGCAACGGCAAGGTCCTGGTAGATCCTGTCAAAATGATGAACGATGGTTACGGAGACCTGGGAAAGTTCATCGGTTTCACTGCTGCCCGCTTTGTGGAAAAGAAATGGATCCGGTTCCGGCCCCTGAAAAAAGGATGGCAAAGCCTGCTCCTGTGCCTGATCGGCCTGGTGCCTGTGGTGCTTCTGAAAAGCCTGGTGCGGCCTGTGCTCACCGGCGCGCTGGGAAACCACTGGGGCAAGCTGCTCTTCTCCATGATTCATGTGTTCTGGTTCATCGCCCTGTTCCCCCTGATCCTGAAACTGCTTGGCAGGGCAATGAAGCTGGATTCCCCGGAAGCGCTGAAAAACTGACAGCATACTTTCCGGCCCAATAAACTGCGATCCATCAACAGCTTTTCTCCCGTGCATGGTTTCCTGTCTCCCGGTGCCATGCGGCAATCCCGGAAACAAGTGTATGAGTCAGTTTGTCGGAATAAGGGACACCATACTGTATTGAAAGGTTTTTGTATATGAGGATATGTGATGACTCTGTCGGTCTGTTATTGAAAGAACTGGGGCCAAGGGGCGGGCGGATTCATCTGCCGGCGCATCCAATGTATATCCCACATCGAAAAAGATCACTTTCTTGTCCTGCAATTGCCTGATCATCTGCACCGCCCCTTTCAGTCCGTTTGCCGGCCAGTATTTCGGACAGGCATTGAATCCGGGTACACGTCTTTCCGGCGTTTTTGCTGCTACCGTTGTTTCCGGATCCGTCTCCGGTTTCGCCTCATCCTGCATATACCCATTCCACCGGGTTTCCCAGGCCTGTTCCGCAAAGGCTATGTCCTGTTTCCATTCATGGTATATCGCACATCAGGTCTGCCAGCGTATCTTCCGGATTCACAGGAACCCAGTGGCCCTCCACACATATCTCAGGATTGATCCTTCTGATCGTATCAGCCAGTTTCCTGCAGAGATCCGGCCTTTTGATTCCGGTAAAGAAATCGTCGCCTGCGGAATCGCCGAGGAATAACGTTTTATCATGATCCACGCAGACCAGGGTGGAATCATCTGTATGAGGCGCTTCCGCCTGAATAACCTTCACCGTGCAGCTGCCCAGGTCCAACGTAATTTCCCGGCTAAATACAATATCCGCCTGTTTCACGATTACCTCAGGGTTTTCGCTGTATTCTCTCCGGATGCTTTCATGAAGTGCAAAGAACTCCCCCGGTCCGTTCTTTTCTGTTTTTTCCTTCCACTCCGCAAGATACCTGTTTGTCTTATCGTTTGCAAGGGTTAAGCCTTTCACGGCATGCATCCCAAAGGTATGGTCCCAGTGCCAGTGGGTAAGCACCGTCAGGCCCGGAAGCGGCAGGTTCTCCTTTTCCAGGAGGTTGTAAAACTCCCTTACATGGGCCGCTGAGTGGCCCGCGTCAATCGCCAGGCTCCAGTGATTGCCTTTCACATAGCCAAGGTTCGGACGGTCCCGTTCCTCCTCAAAAGGCATATACCATATATGTTCCGTCAGTCGTGTCAATCTCATCATCCGTCACTCCCTTCCGTTTCCCGGGTGAGCCGTTCAGTTGCCCGGCCGGCGGCTGGATCATATATCACACAGCGCACAGTTTACTGATTATTCTCAGCAGGCATCTGCAGCACCGATCGGCGTGTATACCATGCCATTCTCTCCTCGATCCGAACGAAACAGAATCATCCGGCTGACGGTCATGGGCACGGGTGCAATCTCCACAGGCGGGAGGCCGCAGCCAAATCCTGCATGCCTGGCAAGGGTAAAGTGCGGTACAAACTCCGCATGGTCGAACGGGATATCCGCCCTGTCCAGCTCGTACCGCAGTTTCTTTGCCAGGTTTTCCAGCGGTTGGGAAGGTTCGGTCCCTCCCCAGACGATGCTTTTCCTGAACGTGCCGATACGGTCATATATGATCCGGAACGGATCAAACGCAACTTTTCCCATGGCATCAAGGACCATATCCGCTTCCGGATACTCGCCGATAAAAGCTAGTGTCATATGCAGGTTCTCCGGCGCCAGATATGTGCCGCTGATTCCGTAACGGAGCAGGAAAGCCTGCATCCCGGCGAGTGCCCGCCGTACGTCATCAGACGGACTGATTCCAATAAACAGGCGCACTCCTGTCCACCCTCCTCCGTTTGATTCGGCTTTTTGGCTGCAATGTTCCGTTTGCGCAAACCCGTATCCGTACGCTTTCCGAACGCAGGTTTTCCGCTCCTTCCAACACCTTGCATTGTGAATGCCGGGTTTTCCATTTTCATGAAGGTATGCTATGATGTAAACTGGAAGCCGGCCGGGGATTCTGCCTAAAACTTTATGATTCTCAGGGGGAAACAATGATTACTGTAAATCTGTATTACCAGGGTACCAATGGAAATGCCAGGGCTTTCGCGGAGGAGATGCAAACCTCAGGGATCGCAGACAGCATCCGGAAAGAGCCGGGCAATGTACGCTATCAGTATTTTATGCCGCTGGATGATCCGGAAACAATCCTGCTGATCGACAGCTGGACGGATCAGGCTGCCATTGACGCGCATCATGTTTCGCCGATGATGGCGCAGCTGGCAGCTCTCCGGGAGAAGTACGATCTTCACATGACAGCGGAGCGCTTTGTCAGTGAAAGTATCGGTACGGACGAAAAATACATCAGGAAATAAAAATCCTTCTCTTTCTGACTGACAGGGCCAACGGCAGTCACGGGCTCCGGATTTGAGTATTACAGGATCGTGAATGAACAGCATTGTGCCTGGAAGCGCGGAAAAGAACGCATCCGGCAAATGTCATCTTCTGTTGTTTCAGTAAACCAGAATCGGGTTGCCGTTCCCATCTGTTTCGATGGATGCGGGCAAAATATATTCTTTCCCTTCCGGATCGACAAGAATGATATCCGCAGACTTGTTCGTGTCCGTGATACTTACGGAAACGGAACTGCTGATAATTTCATCGCCGATATTAAGGGAAACGGTTCCGTTATCCGGATCCGCCAGACGCACAGACCATTCGGAAGTAACAGGGTATTCCTCCCTGTCCAGGGCCATCCTGGCGTTGATATGGTTTGCCCCGCTGCGGAATGTCACAAACAGGCAGGCAATCAATGCCAGCACTGCGATCCCTGTCGCGATCAGGCGCGGATTCCGCTTATGCAGAATACAAAGGATCAGCAGCGGCACAGCGCCGAAGCAAAACAGCGTGGAAACCAGATACTTCGGAGGCCTGCGAATAAGATCCCGCAGGTATCCTGTTCCAAGAAAGATCAGCATTGCCAGTGCAACGGACAGAATAATGGCAGCGATCCAGTCATCCCGCTTAATAAACCAAGCGATAAACGCACCGGGAAGCGTCGCGATCGTCCAGTAAAACCAGTAGGGATAATAGTACCTGAAAAGGCCGAATCCCATGCTGTTGAACGGTACCTGCACCAGGTAGACGAGCGGCTGGGAGATCAGGAAATAAACAAAAGTTTTGCAAGCTGCCTCCAGCGGCCTTTCGCAGTTGACCACCACAATGATTGCCAGCACAATCCAGGCCTCAAACGTGACGGCAATCTGCCGGAAAGAGTTTCCTTCCGGCACAATCAAGGCAATCAGGCCGGTAACCAAACCGGAAATCACAGCAAACAGAATCAGCAGGGGCCATGCCATTTTGATTCCGCCGAAAATTTTCTTAAGCATTGCCTCAGCACCTTCCCTGTCGGTTTCCCGTTGCTGATTCATCAGCACGGTTCATATTATACGGTACTTCCGGCCGGTTTTCAATGCAGGCCAAAACCAAATAACCGGCACCCCGCACCCTGAAAGGTCTGTGGCACCGGTTCTCAACCGTTGGAGGTTCAGTAATCTTCCCGCCTATTCATTACTGCTGCCCGCTCCATTCCCCGGCGAACTCGCGGATCAGTTTATTGGCCGGTTTCCCCCACGTACAGTAACCGTCATTGTCTGCGCCTGCATACTCCGGATACAGCCTTGTCGCAGGCCAATCCCACCATCCTGTTCCCCGTACAAACGGGTACCGCCTGAGTGTATCCAGGAATGCTTTATACCATCTTTCCTGCGTTTCCGGGCTGGTTCCCTTACCGAACTTCCAGTCATTCGGGCGGTTCTCACTGCCAAACCTGGAGGGGCATCCGCATTCCATAAACATAAACGGTTTCCTGAAGCGGTCTGCCACCTCTTTAATCCTTTTGAATTGCCGGTCCAGGTCATCTGCAGGATAATACCCGGAAGACGAAATGACATCCAGTGCATCCCACCAGGATACAAGGTTTTCCTGGTACTTGTCGCAATTATATGTCAGCGGCCCGGTATAAACCTCCCGAACCGCCCGGATCAGTTCCCGCCATTCCTGTTCCCGGTGATCCGTCCCCACCATCTCACATCCGATGCAAAACATCTCCGCATGGTTTTCTTCCGCCATCGCCGCCACACGAATGACATGATCCGACCAGGAAAGAAACCAGTCCCTCCAGCCGGGTTCAACCGGTACCTCCTGGTCAAAAAACCGGATATATGCGCGCCAGTAGCCATCCCTGCAGTTGACCATCGCTTTGGGGATTACTTTCATTCCAAGTTCACGGGCATAATCGCAAACCTTTCGAACATCATCCTTCGACATCACGTCCGGATGAACAGAATCCATTTTCGTTGAGAAAGTATGATCCTGCCAGGCGCAAACAGGCAGGATGATGGCATTGCAGCCGGTGGACTCTGCCAGCAGTTTCAGCGATTGTTTCCAGGATGCTGCTTTCTGCGTAAACCCCATTTTTTCGCAAAAGCCAAACGTGTAAGCATTGATAAAGTCCATCCCCTGATCCTCCCTGCTGCCCGGCTCCGTTTTGCAGTCTTGTACGGCGTCCCTCCGCCTGCGGACAGGTATACTCCCCTGCGGCTGTCATTATTTCCCGTCCGGGAAACTGGTAAAAGCACTGTGTTCAACCTCCGGCAGGCCGTATTTCTCCCTGCCGTCAGCAATCACCCTGATCAGGAAGCTCATATTCCTCGCCAGGTTGCGCATTGTCTGCAGGCCTTCGGAATCCTTCCTCACATCTTCCGCGGTAAATCCATGGACCTGATTCCAGTAACTGCTTGAAGCAACAGGCATGCCGGATATGGAGAAATACTTGTTCAGCACGTCGAAAGAAGCTGTATTTCCCCCGCGCCTCGCACTGACGACCGCCGCTCCGACCTTCATATGTTTGGAGAACCGTGTCGAGTAAAACAGCCGGTCCAGGAACGACAGTACCGTTCCGTTGGGACTCGCATAGTACACCGGGC
>Ga0310694_10001685_pt1 | contig 24357 bp, 20 predicted proteins | sample 174DNAGHGhighgp2_FD_203884 | JGI IMG/M metagenome (GOLD analysis project Ga0310694, IMG submission 203884) | Sheep rumen microbial communities from Palmerston North, Manawatu-Wanganui, New Zealand - 1742 DNA GHGhigh gp2 (v2) (version 2) | ecosystem: Host-associated > Mammals > Digestive system...
TACATCGTCCGGGTGGGGAAGGCAAAGTTAATGCCTTCAGCATTGAATCGCGCCAGAATCTCGGTATTGACCTCCGACTGCGCGGCAAAAATGTCTTCGCCTTTGATAATGTAATAGATAAAGCACACGTCTAACGACGAATCGGCGAAGGTTTTCAGATAGACGTGGCAATCGTCTTTCAGATTGTCGTGGCGATGGGCGATGTCTTCCAGAATGCCGAAAGCCTTTTTCAGCTGCTCGGGGGTTGTGCTGTAGGTCAGGTTGAGGTCGAGCACTATGCGCCGGGCGGGCTCGCGCGACACATTCTCAACAGCATTGTCGATAATGTTGGCGTTCGGAATCGTCACTTCGGTGCCGTCGAGCGTGGTGAGGCGGAAGCTGCGCAACCCGATAAAGCTCACAAAACCATCGTAGTTGGCCACACGCACGCGGTCGCCAATGTTGAACGGATTGTCGATGAGCATGGTGGCGCCTCCCAAAAAGTTGGTGACAGTGTTTTTTGCAGCCAAAGCCAAAGCAACACCGCCCACGCCGAGTCCGGCCAAAAGAGCCTTCACGTCGTAGCCCGTGTTCGAGAGAGTGATGGCAATGCCCGCGCCCCAAATAATCACCTGCACCAGATGCTTGATTGTGGGCAGCATCTGAATAGTGCTGCTGCCGCCTTCCTTCTGGTTCCTCGATGATATCACACCATCGATTATCGCCGTAACAAAATTCGACACAAACCATGTTATGCAGAGCAGAGCCACAAAGGTGTAAATCTTGCTTATGAACGGCCGGTACTGCTCAATCGGGAAATTGGAGACGGCGAGGCGGAGGCCAATCAGAATAATGAGCACGCTGATGGGCATCAACAGACTGCGCATCATACTTTTCGATTTCTCAATATGCATTTTCGAGAACCGCACTATGATTTTTGGAAAAACAGCCAGCACTATTTTGCTGAATACTACAGCAACCACAAGTTCTATAATGGCCTTAATCCAATCGAACCCGGTGGCACCTAAAAAAACGAAATCTTTCATAAGCTACGGCTATTTGTTTTTGACTGCTGTGTTAAGAATATCGTAAACATTTTTGGCTATTCCGTTCCAGCTGTATTTGTTGAAGAAGTCTTGCGGAGTATCGCCAGTGAGCGACAGAGCGTTCACAAGGCTGCTGGCGAACATGTCCCAGTTGTTGTCGACAACCACCTGCAGCTTGTTGCCGCACACGGTTGTGTCGATGCCAATGGCGCCCATCGATGTTGAAACCACAGGCCGGTTCTGCCCTATCGCCTCAATCACCTTCGATTTTATGCCACCGCTCTGCAAAGCCGGGTTCATAATCACATCGGAACTGCGGATATACTCGTTAATGTCCTCGACAAAGCCGGCATATACTATATTACTCTTTTTCAAATCGTTGAATCGGCTCTGGTACTCTTTCGACAAACCGCCGCCGCAAATCAGAATCTTGTATCCGTTGCCGAGCAGCTTGTGAAGCCGCGGGCTTATTTCATCTATGATGATAGAGAGCGACTCGATGCTGGGCAGGTACTTCAGCACTCCGAAATACATGAAAACCTTGTCGGCAGGGTCGATGCCGTGCCGTTTGAGCACCTCGGCGCGCTCGTCGGGATTGACCGTCAAAAGCTCGGTCTGCTCAATGCCGTATGGTTTCAGGAAGCACTTTTCGGGGCTCAGGCTGAATTTGTTGATGGCAATCTGGCGGTCCTGGTCGGTGGTGAAGAACGCTCCCTTGGCCATTTTCATGGCAAACCGCTCCCACTCGAACATTGCCGGCCACCACCACTTGCCTGTGGCCATCGACCTCAGATACTCAATGTTGATGGCATGGATGAACACCGGCACTCCCGTCTTTTTCGACAGCGTTCCCATCCAGCCCAGCACTGGCTGCTCAAGAATAATCACATCGGGTTTCAGTTCAAGAACCTGGTCGTAGATTATCTTGTAATTGGCCCTCGATATGCGTCGGAAAGCCGACCGGGGAACAATCGGCCGCAGTTGGAACGAGCACTCGGGAACGGCCGACCCGACACCCGTAATGACCGTAAGTTGCGATATATGTCCCAATGCGTTCAGATAACCGAAAACGCCCTTCTGGTCGCCCGAAACAGGCGGGCAGAGCGGCTCCGGTGCTATCGACAGTATTTTCAGCTTGTTCATATTCGGCACTGTTTAGTTTTTAGTATTGTCTTGTTCGCCATTGTTGTGCGGCTGAAGCAGCTGGCGGTATTCTTCGGCGTTGTCGAGCACCGCCACTGCCTTCATGATAGTGGAGTCTATTTGGAGTTGCGCGCGGGCGCGGCCCTCTTGATAGTAGTAACGGCTCGCTATCTCCTCTTGCAGCAGATACGTTATTTCAGTCTTGTGCGAAACCAAATCTTTGTCTTTGTTGTTTTCGAGCATCGAGCGGAGTTTCTCAATCTCGGCGCCTATTTTATCGTCGAGCTTCTCGCGTTTGACGGTTTTCTCAAGATTCGTAATCACCTTCTCGCTCTCGAACGTATAGTCATAATCTTTGTCGGCAAGGAATTTCTCAAAGTCGGCATAATCGTCATCGGTGAGGCGGAATTTTTCGGGCTCTCCAATGGTTTGGTGTTTCTGCGCGTAGAGTGTGGCATAGTCGAAAATCAGATTTTTGTTGTAGAGGCTGAAAGCAATGTTGCTCATGGTCTCGGGCTCAACCTTCACATCGGGCAGCACACCGCCGCCATCATACACTACGCGGCCGGCACGAGTGCTGAACTTGGTGATGAGCGAGTCGGGCACGCGCCCAACGCTGCCATCGCTGTTGCGGTGCGAATAGTCGAGAGTCTGGATGCACCGTCCGCTCGGAATGTAATACTTTGCTGTGGTGAGCTTGAGCTTGGTGTTGTAGCTCAAGTCGCGTGTGGTTTGCACAAGGCCTTTGCCGTAACTGCGCGTGCCCACAATCACTCCGCGGTCGAGGTCCTGAATAACACCCGACACAATCTCGGATGCCGATGCCGAACTGCTGTTGACCAGCACTGCCAGCGGTGTGCGGGTATCAAGTGGGTCGCTTGTGGCGTAGTAGGTTTTGTTCCACATTTTCACCTTGCCCTTGGTGCTGACAATCTCGCGCCCCTTGTCGACAAACATGTTCGATATGGAGACAGCCTCGTTGAGCAGACCGCCCGGATTGCCGCGCAAATCGAGAATCAAACCCTTCAGCTGATGGTCTTTTTTAAGACTGAGCAAGGCATCCTTCACCTCCTGGCTGCAGTTTTCGGTAAAGTTGCTGAGCCGGATGTAGCCTATTCCATCGGACACCATTCCGTAGTACGGCACGCTTTTCACCTTTATTTTCTGGCGAACAATGGTAACCTTCCGTTTCTGATTGGTGAAAGGAGTCTCAATGGTGAGCGTAACCTTCGAATTGGGCTCGCCTTTGAGCAGCTCGCTCACGTCCTCGCTTTTCATGTCGGCAATGTCGCGGCCGTCAATCTCCTTGATAATGTCACCGGCTTTTATTCCAGCCACGGCGGCAGGCGCATCGGCAATGGGCTCGGTCACCTCCACATACTTTCCCTTGCTGTTAATGTAGGCTCCAATGCCTCCGTACTGCCCGGTGGTCATAAAGCGGAAATCCTCAATATCCGACTCCGGAATGTAAACCGTGTAGGGGTCGAGCGACTCCAGCATTTTGTCGATGCTTTTTTTGACAAGGTCGCCGGCATCAATCTCATCGACATAGTAAATTGACAATTCTCGGAACAGCGTGTGATAGATATCGAGATTTTTGGCGAGCTCAAAGTCGCGGTCGCTCTTGTTGACAAAGCCGAAGGCAAGTGCGGCAACAGCCACAACGGCCAACAAGCGCAGTTTTGTTTTCGTTATTTTCATTTTTATTCGATTCTTGATTTTTTGTCAAAAGTAAAACATAGTCACAAATTAGCGCCGGTCTTTGTCACTTTTTCTGACAAAGATGCAAGCAGGCGCCTTATGTCGGCCTCAACATCGGAGAACTGCATTGGCCGGCTGTTCTGCGCCACAAGCAAGAACGTGATTTTTGCCGGTTTGTTGTCGGCATCCGCGGTCAGAATCTGCTTGTTGAGCCTGAACGCCTCGCGCATAAGACGCTTGTAGCGGTTGCGGTCGACGGCCAAATGGTGCACTTTTTTGGGAGCCACAAAAGCCACCTGATAATCAAAAACTTCAGCCGGTTCGATGGCATAAATGAGTTTTATCGGCCCCGACCGCAGCACATTGTTCTGCATGAAAACTGCCGCAATAGCCTTGCGAAGCTTCAGATGCTCGCTTTGCCTGAACGAATATGGATGGCTGTTGTTGTCCATTCTTGTTGTATTGACGGAGCAAATATAAGGCGAATGGATAATTTAAGGGATTAGATTTTAGACTGATTACGCATTTTCGCCGATTTTTTTGTTTTTGACCATTGCCAGTGCGGCCGATAAACGGCTGACTCTGCCGATGTTCCGGACGTTTGGACTCTGCGGATAAATCAGCTGCAGCCAAAAAACAACATCGTAAACGATTAAGCAATAATTTAGTAGTTTTGCGCACAAATTTTTTCGACGTGCAAAACGATACGGTTTATTCCGACATTCTGAAACTCATTCCGCAGCGCCCGCCAATGGTTATGGTGGACGCCTTCTACGGCATTGAGGACGGTGTGTCGCGGTCGGGGTTGACGGTGGCCGACGGCAACATCTTCTGCAAGGGCGGACGGCTGCGCGAGCCTGGCATTGTGGAGCACATCGCGCAATCGGCAGCAGCACGTGTGGGCTACATCTTCACGCAGCGCGGCGAGCAGGTGCCGCTGGGGTTCATCGGGTCGGTTGACAAACTGACAATCAGCCACTTGCCGAAGGTGGGCAGCCAAATGCAGACCGAAATCAGCGTGCTGCAGGAAATGGGCGGACTGTCGCTCATATCGGCGAAGACCGAAGACAACGACGGAACAGTGGCCGAGTGCCGAATGAAAATTTTTCTTAAAATCGACTAAAGGAAATTGTTGATAATGAAGACAAAAAACAAAATACGCGAAGCCGTTCTCACCGACCGCAAGACCATCACCGTAAGGTTCAGCGAGGTTGACGCTATGCAGGTTGTGTGGCACGGCGAGTACATCCGATACTTTGAGGACGGGCGCGAGTCGTTTGGCAAGCACTACGACGGTCTGAAATATATGGACATTTTCAACAGCGGATTCCTGGCGCCAATGGTTGAACTGAACTGCCAATACAAGCAGTCGCTCACATTTGGCGAGGAGGCCATCATTGAGACGCGATACATCCGCACGGCGGCGGCGAAGATTATGTTCGACTACACCATCTACCGCGCGTCGGACAACACGGTGGCCGCCACAGGCAGTTCGGTTCAGGTGTTTGTGAACGCCCAAACGCGTGAACTTGAACTGAACAACCCGCCGTTCTACGCCGATTGGCAGAAACGTTGGATAAAAGATTGACCTACAGCCAAAAGCAAACATCAGAAATGAAGATTTACATAAACGCCGACTCGATTGTAACGCCGATAGGATTCGGCACGCAGGAGAACCTTGCGGCGCTCTGCTCGTACCGAAGCGGGCTCACGAATCACACCACTTCCGACGTGTCGGACACGCCGATTGTAATGTCGGAGTTTCACGACCACTCTATCAGGCTTGAGTCGAAGATTCTCGACCTGGAATCGCAATACACCAAATTTGAGCGACTGGTGATAATGGCTATCACCGACATTCTGGACCAAACGCATATCGATTTGGAAGACAAGACGGTAGGCATTGTCATTTCAACCACAAAAGGAAACTCGGTGCTGATTGACCACACCGCAGAGTCGCAGGACGGGCGCGTGTCGCTCTGGAAGACATCGGACCGCATCGGGCGCTATTTTGGCGCGGCCAACCGTCCGATTATCGTGTCAAACGCCTGCATATCAGGACTTTCGGCAATGATTGTGGGCAAGCGGCTCATTGAGGCGGGCGTGTACGAGAGCGTGATTGTGGCGGGCTGCGACGTGCTCACCCACTTCATCACAAGCGGTTTCAAGTCGTTCAAATCGTTGAGCGCCAAACGCTGCGTGCCGTTCGACGCGCGCCGCGACGGACTGAACCTTGGCGAGGGCGCGGGTGCCGTGCTGCTGTCGCCAAACTACGACGAGAACAGCATTCTGCTGGCAGGCGGCGCCATCAGCAACGACGCCAACCACATATCGGGCCCGTCGCGCACGGGCTACGAACTGAACCTGGCCATCCGCGGGGCAATGCACGAGGCTGGCGTGGAGCCCGCCGACATCAGTTTTGTGAACACTCACGGCACGGCAACCGTCTACAACGACGAAATGGAGTCGAAAGCCGTGACGCTGGCCGAACTGCAAAACTGCCCCGTGCAAAGCCTGAAGCCGTATTTCGGCCACACGCTGGGCGCGTCGGGAATTATTGAAGCCATTGTCTGCGCCCACGAACTGCGAATGGGAACTGTTTTTGGCACATTCGGTTACGAGAAACCTGGCACGCCAATGCCGCTCAAGGTTTCGGCCGAGCATCAGCGAATCAGGAAAATGCGCCACTGCGTGAAGACGGCGTCGGGATTCGGGGGCTGCAACGCTGCCATTGTGCTGTCGCTTCCGCAATACGCCAAACCCGAACTCGAAACGCAGCCCGCACAGTTGCGGAGCATAAGGTCGATTTCGGTTTTCAACTCGCAGATTAAAGTCGGCAAGCGGATTGTATTTTCTTCGAAATCAACCGAATACGGAACGTTCATCCGCGAGGCGTTCAAGAAACTCGGCGACGAGAATCTGAAGTTCTACAAAATGGACAATCTGTGCAAACTGGGTTATGTGGCGGCTGGCTATCTGCTTAACAATGTAGAGTTTAAGCCCGAAGAAATGGGCATAATCGTTATGAATGCCGTGGGCTCGCTCGACACCGACCTTGACCACGAGCGCATCATCAGCGAGCAGGGCGACGCAATGGCAAGCCCGTCGGTGTTCGTCTACACGCTGCCGAACGTGGTGGTGGGCGAAATCTGCATCCGCTACAAAATCAAGGGCGAAAACACCTTCTTCATCCGCGAGGGGCACGAGAGCGAGGTGACAATGAAATATATTGAGAAGGCAATGGAGCGTCAGAATCTGCGCTACTGCATCACGGGCTGGCTCGAACTGATTGGCTCGCGCTACAGAGTGAATCTCAATCTGTTGGAAAATACTGGTTTTAAGGGTGATAAGGGCGATACGACAGAAACGGCGGAGGCTGCGGAAGTTGAGAAACCGCGCAAGCCACGGCGAAGAGCGACTAAACCGAGATTAACCACGGAAAACACAGAAAACACGGAAAAACAATAAAGGAAAGCGGCACAAGTGCCGACAAAACGCACGGAAATTTGAGTGCGAATATCGCGAAAGCGCAAAAATGAATAAATTGCTGACGGAAAGTACGAAATTTGAATTTGATAATTATTTGAAATACAATGCAATACTTTGAAACTATGGAAGAATTGATTGAAAAACTTAAAAGCGAACTGATTGCCGAACTGAATCTTGAGGAGGTTACCCCCGCCGACATCGACGCTGAAGCACCGCTTTTCGGCGACGGCGGTCTGGGCTTGGATTCGATTGACGCACTGGAGATTATCCTGATTCTAGAGCGCAACTACGGCATCAAAATCGAGAATCCCGCACAGGGAAAAGAGATTTTCTACTCGGTGAAAACGCTGGCCGAATACATCACCGCCAATCAAAAGAAGTAGATGAAAATTGCCGTTACGGGGCTCGGCGCGGTGTCGGGAATCGGGCTCGATGTTGATGAAAACATTGACGCTTTGAAACATAAGCGACACGGAATGGAGAAACCACATTTCTTCACTCACCTTGATGTGCCCGTATCCGAAGTCAAAGTGCCAAACGTGACGCTTTTGGAGTACCTCGGATATGATTATAATTTTTTCCTATCGCGTACTGCATTGTTTGGAATTACAGCCGCTCGTGAGGCATTGTCCGATTCGGGAATTGATGTCCACAAAATGCGTGTGGGGCTGATTTCGAGCACTTCGGTAGGAGGAATGGACTTGAGCGAGGAATTCTACTACTCTTTCAGGGAAAATCACGAACACGGACGACTGCGCTGGGTTAGTCAACACGATTGTGGTTCGAGTACTGAATTGATTGCCAAATGTTTGCACATTACTGGTTTTCGCACAACCGTCAGCACGGCCTGCTCGTCGGCGGGCAACGCCATTATGCTTGGCGCGAGAATGTTGAAAAACAATATGTTAGATGCGGTTATTGCTGGCGGCACCGACGCGCTCTGCAAGTTCACTCTCAACGGATTCGGCTCGCTAATGATTCTCGACAAAGAGCACTGCCGCCCGTTCGACGCCACCCGTGCGGGGCTGAACCTTGGCGAGGGCGCGGGCTACATTGTTTTGCAGCGCCTTGAGGACGCTGTGCGCGACCCCTACTGCCTGCTGACTGGTTACGCCAACGCCAACGACGCCTACCATCAAACAGGCTGCTCGCCCGAAGGCAACGGCGCCTTCAAATCAATGAGCGAAGCAATGGCCGAGGCTGGTCTGCAACCGTCTGACATTGATTATATTAACGTTCACGGCACCGCCACCCCCAATAACGACCTTTCGGAAGCAACCGCCATTCGCCGCATTTTCGGCGACCGCGTGCCGCCGTTCAGTTCGGTGAAGGCGTTCATCGGGCACACGCTGGGCGCGTCGGAAGGTATTGAGGCGGTTTACTCGGCTCTGTCAGTGAAGAGTGGCTATGTTTATCCGAACCTTAACTTCAATTCGGTTGACGAGGCCATCGGGCTTTCGCCAGAAACCGAATTTGCCGAAGGACGCAACATCCGCAACGTGCTGTCGAACGCATTCGGGTTCGGCGGAAACGATACGTCGCTGGTGTTTTCACGGGCCGACTGACACAAACATTAAACCACGGAAAACACAGATAACACGGAAAAACAATAATAAAAAGCAGCGCAAGCGCTGACGGAAAACACAGAAGCAAAATGAAACCTGTCTACATCACACGAACCTGCCAAATTGCTGACAACCAACTCGTTATGGACGGCGTTGAGGCTGTGCTCGATTACAAGGAGATTATTGCCGACCCTGCGCTGCGCCGCCGTATGAGCCGAATTGTGAAAATGGGCGTGGCCTGCGGCTTGAAGTGCATTGAAGGACTGGCACCCGAGAGCATAGACGCCATTATCACAGCCACGGGGTTTGGCTGTCTGGCTGATACTGAAAAGTTTATCGAGTCGATTGTAGCCAACAGCGAGCGGCTTCTGAACCCCACGCCGTTCATTCAGTCCACCTTCAACACCATTGGCGGACAGATTGCCCTGCTGCGCGGAATTCACTCATACAATGTTACTTACGCCCACCGCGGATTGAGTTTCGAGAGTGCGCTGATTGACGCTGCAATGCAGGTTGCCGAGGGCAAAAAGAATGTTCTGCTTGGCGCGATTGACGAGATTACCGCTTCGTCGGCCGACATTCAGCGCCGCCTTGGAATGACGCGCGAATACGAACTTGGCGAGGGTGCCAACTTCTACGTTCTGAACGCCACCGCATCGGGCAACAAAAGTGCCGCAGTGCTCGACATCGACACCCGCAGCGGCCACCTGACCGACGACAAACTGATTGAATGGATTGTTGAGACAGCCAACCGCAACGGCATAGAAATAAGTGATTTATGCATTGTGGCCAACTGCAACGCCGCAACCGCCAACAATATTGAAAAACGTTTGTCGCTGAAAAACAAGCCGTTACGGTTTAAAACCTGCGACTACCCAACAATCTCGGCGCGGGCTCTGGATTTTGCAATAAACAATTCCACAGCCAATAAAACACTGATAATAAGCGACTACCAACATATAAACCATTCGCTGATTTTGTTAGGTAGGGGGTAGTAGTTAGGAATTAGGATTTTTGGTGTTGGGGGTTGGTAGGGACGCGATTTATCGCGTCCGCATAAATCGGATAAAATCGGGTTAAATCGGTTAGAAACAAACAATGATTATCGCACTCGTCGCCGCCGCCGTTCTGGCATTCCTGTTTTACGCTTCGTACAGCATAAAATCGCAGGTGTATGTGCGTGCCTTGTGCCGCGTCAAGACTGCCGAAAGGGTTGTGTATCTGACATTTGACGACGGTCCCGACGCAGAGCAGACCCCCCAAGTGCTCGACGTGCTGAAGCGCAACAACGCCACGGCCACGTTCTTCTGCATCGGCAGCCGCATTGCTGGCAACGAGGCTCTGCTCAAGCGTATGGCCGACGAAGGGCATCAGATTGGAATACACAGTTTTAGCCACGCAAACGGCTTTCCGCTTTTCGGCCGCGGCCGTATGCTTGCCGACATCCGTCAGTGCCAACAGGCCATTGAGCAGGCCACGGGCAGCACAACAACGCTTTTCCGCCCGCCGTTTGGCGTTACAAATCCAACCATCGGCAAGGCTGTCAAAAACCTGAATCTCAAAACCATAGGCTGGACCATCCGCACCTACGACACCAACCGCTGCTCGGACGAAAAAATCATCCGACGTATCAGCCGCCAACTGCGCCCTGGCGCCATCATCCTTCTTCACGACCGCCTTCCGCAAAGCGCCGAAAGGCTGCAAACGGTGATTGACGCGGTGAAGAAGGCGGGGTATGAAGTGGGTACAATGTGATTCGGTTTTTGCTCTACTAAACCCTCCCGATTTTACTCTCTCCGAAAAACAATGCCGGCTTATAATCATTGGCTTAGTTTTGTTTCTCCCCTCAAAAAAAATGCACCAACTTTCTGAATTCTTAATTATATTGCGCATGTTTTACTAACTAATACCATGTTTGTATGAAAAAGATTTCGATTCTTGCGGTCATTGCCGCAAGTTTGCTGACGCCTTCTCAGATGAAAGCACAGCAACAAATGCCACAGCTTCCGCTCGACACGGCGGTTGTTTACGGCAAACTTCCCAATGGGCTAACCTATTACATTCGTCACAACGAGGAGCCGCGCGAGCGTGCTTACTTCTACATTGCGCAGCGTGTGGGCTCGGTGCAGGAGGAAGAGGACCAGCGTGGATTGGCGCACTTTTTGGAGCACATGTGCTTCAACGGCACCACTCACTTCCCCGGAAACAACATTGTGAAGTATTGCGAGAGCATCGGTGTCAAGTTCGGAAACAACCTGAACGCCTACACCAGCACCGATGAGACAGTGTATAACATTGACGATGTGCCGGTCAACGACAACAACATCGACTCGTGCCTGCTCATCCTTCGCGATTGGTCGGACGGCCTTCTGCTGCTGCCCGAGGAGATTGACAAGGAGCGCGGCGTTATTCACGAGGAGTGGCGTATGCGCACCAGCGCGCAGATGCGAATTCTGAACCGCAACTTGGAGACTCTCTACCCCAACTCGCGCTACGGCAAGCGTATGCCCATCGGCCTGATGAGCGTGGTTGACAACTTCGCACCACAAACCTTGCGCGACTACTACGAAAAATGGTACCGCCCCGACCTTCAGGGAATTGTTGTTGTGGGCGATTTCGATGCCAAAGATATGGAGAAACGCATCCAAAAGACGTTTGGCGATGTTGAGATGCCCGAAAATCCGGCCGAGTTCAAACGTTTCGACGTGCCCGTTACCACCGAACCTATCTATGTGATTGACAAAGACAAGGAAATGGAGCGCACCATTATCGAAGTGATGTACAAAACGCCAGCCATCCCCTACGAAATGAGCAACACCACAGCTGCGATAGCTCAGTCGTTCCTTCGGAGCATCATCGGCAGCTCACTCAGCGCCCGTCTGGCTGAGCTTGCACGCAAAGACGACTGCCCGTTTGCGGCAGCCGACTGCGGATTCGACAACTATCTGCTTGCAAATACCGAGGACTGCTTTGTGGGCGCAATTATCCCCAAAGAGGGCCGCGACAAAGAGGCTCTGACTATGCTTATGCAAGAGATTGAGCGCGCCCGCCGCTTCGGCATCACCGGCACCGAGATTTTCCGCGCACGCCAGCAGATTATGAGCTCGGTTGAGCGCAGCTACGACAACCGCGACAAGCAGTACAGCAGCTACTTTGTGAACAAGGCCGTACGCCACTTCCTGAGCAACCGCCCATATCCGGGACTTGCAACTGAATATGAGCTCTACAAGCAAATCGACGAGCAGCTGGAGCAGATGGGCACACCGATTTTCTCGCAGATGCTGGCACAAGCCGCCGCGTCAATCGACACAAACTTCGTATTCCTGGCCATGTATCCCGACAAAGAAGGACTTACTCTGCCCACCGTCGATGAGATGAAAAAGGTGATTGCCGATGTGCGCAAGGCCGAGCTGGAACCTTATGTCGATAACGTGAAAAACGAGCCCCTGATTTCAAAACTGCCCAAAAAGGGAAAAATCAGTAAAGAGAGCCAGTCTGATTTCGGATACACCATGTGGACGCTCTCGAACGGCGCCCGCGTATTCTTCAAACAGACCGATTTCAGCAACACCGAGGTGCGCATGTTAGCCATCAGCTGGGGCGGCAACGCAACCATCACCGACCCGGCTCTGCTGCCTACTATCAAGACTTTCAACGGAGTGATTGGCAGTACCGGTTTAGGTAACTTCACCACAACCGAGCTCAGCAAGAAATTAGCCGGAAAGCAGGTTAGCCTGCGTCCGTCGCTGAGCACTTATCAGGAATATTTGTCGGGCAACTCAACGCCAAAAGACCTGCGCACGCTGTTCGAGCTCATCTATATGCGTTTCCAGGAGCCGGCCAACGATGTCGACGGTTTCAACAGTTACATTGCCCGCATGCGCACATCGCTCGAGAATGCAGCCAAAGACCCGATGAACGCTTTCAACGACTCAATCAACGCCACCGTCTATGACCGCAATCCGCGGCAGACTGACATCAAGATTGAGGACCTTGACAAAGTGAAATATGAGGACACCCGCCGCATCTACAGCGAGCGATTCAAATCAGCCGGCGATTTCGACTTCATCTTCACCGGAGCTTTCAACACCGACTCGCTGCGGCTGTTTGTCGAGCAGTACATTGCATCGCTGCCAGGCGTGAAGAAACGCGAGCCGCGTCCGACCGAGCAGATTGAAACATACCATCAAGGGCCTGTAACAAACCGCTTCGAGCGCTCAATGGAGACTCCGCAAGCCTGGTTCTTCCAATACTGGCACGGCGAGCGCAAATACAGTCAGGCTGAGCAAATTGCCGCAAACGCATACGGTGCTATTTTGCGCCAACGCTACACCAAAACCATTCGCGAGGAGAAGGGTTTCGCCTACTCGGTATCTGCTACGGCTGGCATGGGACGCGGCGTGAAAGACGGTCTGTACGTTGAAATCTACTGCCCGTTCACACCTGTAAAATGCGATTCGGTGGCGATGCTTGTCCGCCAAAGCATCGACGACATTGCCGCCAACGGCGTAACAGCCGAGGAGTTGAGCAACTTCAAGCTCTTCCAGCAGAAAGAGTTTGCCAACAACCAGCGTCAGAACGGCTACTGGGCCGGACTGATTGAGGACAAACTTGAATGGGACATCGACGGCCGCACCGAATATGAGGCCAATCTTGAGAAACTCTCATCGGACGATATCCGCAACTTTGTGAAAGACGTGGTTCTACCGGCCAACAACTGCATAACCGTCATTATGCTTCCCGACGATTTCACCGAGAAGGAACTGCACGAGAGATAATCCGGGTTCGACAAACTAACAAAAGCGCCGCTGCAAGCAGTTTTGCAACGGCGCTTTTTATTTGATTAGCAGTTTGTTAATTCATTCAATCCTTATATGTCTTAACCTTGCCGAGCGCATTGTAAACCGAGCGTCCCCAATAGTTGCGCAGCCCAAATCCGCCCGGTTCGCCACTCAACGACCAATGCCGAATGACACTGCGGGAGTCGATGTCGAAAAGCACAAACGCGAATGTTCCCAATTCGGCAGGCTTGTCAAGCGTTTCCATAATCATTACAAGCCCCAATCCGTGCTCATAAGGAACAATGCTCAAGTCTTTGACAGTCTTTACAATATCGGCTTCGGTAAGTTTGTGGCCCTTAACCACGGTGGTTATGGAGTCGAGCGGAATGGTGTCGTTCATGTTGGTAACGGCATCGATGCGGATATCGTTCATTGGTTTACCAACAAACTGTGCCACATTGTATTTCTCTGGTTCCATGATAAATAGCAAATTGATATCACCGAAAGCCTTGCGGAGTTTTTCGGGCTCATCGGCCACACCATAAACACGGCCTTTCGAAAAATCGATGCCATAGAAAGTCATGCTTCCAAGCCCTGCCAGCGGACTCGTTTTTTTCTGTGCGGCAGCCGAAAAAACCAATACGGCCATCATTGCCATTGATAATACTATTCGCTTCATATCTTTTTTTATTTTCAATTAAAAACTACAGGTGAATCGATGAATTGTTTAATTGGTGAATCGGTGAACTGTTTAAAGTTTAGAAGTTTAATATGTTAAAAACGTTACCAACACCTAACACCCAATACCTAACACCTAATTTAATTGTTAATTATTCATTGTTAATTGTTTACGTTTAAGTTCAAGTTTTCGCTTACCTTCCTCACCTTAAATCATAGAATTTCACTGGTTTGCGGCTCATTTCGGGGTAAAGCAGCTTGTTAATGTACTCAGGCGACTCGAAGCTGATGGCCGGCGCCACACGCACCTTCGAGCGGAAAATATCTTTGATTTCCTTTGCGTAGGCCTCGTCGGAGCGTGTCGAGCCAATGCGCACCTTAATGTCGTCGGTGCCCAGCTCGTTGGTAAACACCTCAACCACATAGTTCTTCACATCGTGGATTCCATCCAAAATATCGAACAATGCTGGCGGATAAAGTGTTGTGCCTTTGTATTTTATCATCTGTCCTTTGCGACCGATAACCGAACTCAGGCGCATTGTGTTGCGACCGCAGAGGCAAGGCTCGTTGTAGTGGTAGCACACATCGCCGGTCTTGAACCGCAGCAGCGGCATGCCCTCAACGCCGAGCGATGTGATGGTTACCTCGCCGGGCTCGTTGTCGGCAACAGGCTGGTTGTTCTCGTCGAGGAACTCGACAATAATCAGCTCAGGCTGCACATGGCCGCCGTTGTACTGGTCGCAATCGGTGAACGACGACTGCATCTCGGTGCTGGCGTAGGTGGTGTGCAGCTTCAGCTCGGGCCACTTTTCGTTGATGCGCTGGCCAAGCGTGGTGTATGTTCCATCGGGCTTGTAGAGCGCCTCGCCAATGCAGATGCACTTTTTCAGGCTCGAGCGGTGATGGTCGATGCCGCTTCGCTCGGCAAAATCGGCCAGTTTGATTAGGAACGACGGCACGCACATGCAGCATGTTGGGTGGATGCGGTTGATGGTGTCCCACTGCAGCTCGGGGATGCCGTTGCCAACGCGCGAAACACCCATGCCCACCTCGCGGCAGCCAAGAAAATAGGCCAGACCGGCCATAAAACGGCGGTCGATGGTGACCATTTCCTGCATAATGTCGTTGCGGGTGAGGCCGGCCGTGGTGAACGAGAGGTACTCGTTGTAGGCCAGACGGTCGAGGTCGTTGTTGGTGAGGGCGAACGTCACGGGGTTGCCCATTGTGCCCGATGTGGTTACATAATCGATAATGTCGGCCTTATCGACGCACAAAAACTCATCGTTGTGCATCTGAAGGTCGGTTTTGGTTGTTACCGGAATCTGCCGCAAATCCTCAATGGTGCGTATCTTGCTGATGTCGATATGGTTATCGGCAAACATGCGCTGATAAAACTTCGAGTGCGCCTGCAGGTAAGCCAGCGCCTCGGCCAGCCGGGCCTCCTGAAAAGCCTTTATCTCGGCCGGCGATTTAAACTGAATCTGTGAATCTTTTACAATCATTATATTTGTATGTTTCAATATGTTACCGGCAATCGGCGCCACCATTGGCACACCATGTTGCGGCAATTGTCGAACGATGAACAAAAGTAATTATTATTTGCTGAATCGGCGAATTGAAAAATCCGTGCGCTTTTTATCGCTTTCTGGGCGAAAACTTTATCCGTCCGCACAATTTTTTGCCTATCTTAGACATCGGAATAACACAAACAAGTTATGGAAAGCATTTTGAAAACAGCCGGCGCGGTAATCCGCCAAATCGACGGGTTCATCGATGAGACCGAGAACGGATTGCTGCTCTTCCGTGAGGCTGTGAACAACTACACCGACGGCCGAACCGCCGATTTTGAGACACGCCTGCACATGGTGGAGGAAAAGGAGTCGGCTGCCGACCGGTTGCAACGCAGCATCGAAAACGATTTTCTGGTGCACTCGCTCCTGCCGCAGTTTGCAAGCGATGTGCTTCACCTGCTCGACAAAACCGACGACCTGCTCGACAAGGCAAAATACGTGCTTCAGCAGCTGAGTGTGGAGCAGCCGCAACTGCCCGACGCCATCAAAGCCGACTTTAAGAGTCTGAACGCGGTGTCGACGGAGGCTTCGATGGAGGCCATTGCCTCGGTGAGGGTGTTTTTTACCGCACCCGAGTCGGCAAAAGAGCACATCAACAAAATCTACTTCTACGAGCGCGAGAGCGACCGCGCGGCCAACGACCTGCGGCGCGTCATTTTCCAGCAGACGCCCGGCATCGACCTGGCGAAAAAGGAGCAACTACGTTATTTCACGCGCCATGTTGAGCAATTGAGCGATGCCGCCGAAGATGTGGCCGACATTCTTTCGTTGCTGATAATCAAAGTAATGCTGTAATCATGCTACTGCTTTTCCTGTCGAGCGGACTGTTTCTGGGTTGGAGCCTTGGCGCCAACGACGCGGCCAACATTTTCGGCTCGGCTGTGGGCACGCGCATGGTGCGGTTCCGCACGGCGGCCATTGTGGCAAGCATTTTCGTAATTATTGGCGCCACATTCCAAGGCGAAGGCGGCGCCGACACTCTCGGACGGCTCGGCACTATTGATGCGCTGGCCGGAGCGTTCACCGTGGCGCTGGCATCGGCTCTCACCATTTTCATGATGGTGAAATCGGGACTGATTGTCTCCACATCGCAAGCCATTGTGGGTGCCATTATCGGGTGGAACGTCTTTGCCAACCGCCCAACCAACACTATGCTGCTGGGGCAGATAGCATCGTCGTGGGTTGTGGGAATGCTGCTTGGCGCAATGTTTGCTGTTGTTTTATACTTGATTGTGCATGAGCTGTTTAAACGGCTTCATTTGCACCTTTTGTGGAAGCACACGGTACTGAAAATCATGCTGCTGCTGATAGGTGCCTTCGGTGCCTACAGCCTTGGAGCAAACAACATTGTAAACGTAATGGGCGTTTTTGTTAACGCTGTCAGCCTGCCGGCACTGAACATGGGACCGCTGTCGCTATCGAGCAACCAACAGCTGTTCTTTCTGGGTGCGGTGGCCATTGCAGTGGGCATTTTCACCTACTCGCAGCGCACCATGAAGGTTGTTGGCAACGACCTTATGCCGCTCTCGGCCGAGACAGCCATGGTTGTGGTGCTGGCGCAGAGCCTGGTGCTGTTCATCTTCTCGTCGCAAGGCCTGTCGAACGCCATTGCCAGCCTCGGTTTGGGACACATTCCGCAGGTGCCGGTGTCGAGCACGCAGGTGGTTATTGGCTCTATTGTGGGCATTGGGCTGCTCAAGGGCGGACGCAGCATAAAATACAAAGTGCTTTTCAACATTATGCTGGGTTGGGTTGCCACACCGCTCATTGCCGGACTCACGGCTTACATTCTGCTGTTTGTGGTTGGCCACATTTTCCAACTTCCGGTTGTTGGAAGATGTTAAGATTTAGGAATTAATATTTAGGAGTTAGGAGTAAAAACTGTCCAACACCCAACACCTAACACCCAATACCTAAAAAAATTCTGCCCGATACAATAAATTACTATATTCGCACGCTTTTAATTAGGCTGAAAAGCATTTAGTTGTTGAATTTTAAAATGTACTTATATATGAGAAAATCAATTAGTTCCGTTATGCTGGCACTTTTCGTGGCATCAACATTCTGCAACTGCGAATACCGCGATGAACTGCTTGGCAACTGGAAAGGACCGTCACAAATGAACTCCAACGGCCGTGGCGGAGCATCGTGCTTTGTTATCGACGACATGGCCTATTTTGTTGGTGGCCGCGGCTACATCCGAAGCGAATCATACTTCCTCGACACCTGGCAGTTCGACCCCGAGCATAACTCGTGGACACAGTGCGCCTCGGTGCCGGCCGAGAAAGGACGCTACCATGGTGTTGCTTTTGCCGCTCTCGGCAGCGATGGCAAAACCAAAGGCTACTATGGAACCGGCGTAGGCAAATCGAACGAGATGTTCAAAGATTTCTATGAATTCGACCCCGAAGGCTCAACCGAAGTTTCGACAGCAACCGGAACCAAAGAGCTGCCGGGCGCCTGGACCATTACCGACTCACTGCCGAGCGAGCCAATCTACGGCATGGTCGGCTTCTCAATCAACGGTGTGGGCTACGTTGGCGCTGGCAACACAAAAGACCAGGGCTACGCCAACACTTACTATTCGTACAACCCCAACGCCGCAGCCGGCGAGAAATGGCAGATTGTTGAGCACATCAACCCCGCAAAACGTTGCTACGGCAGCGTGTTTGTCATCGACGACCGTGCCTACATTGTGGGCGGCATGAGCAACGGACGGCTTGTCCAGGACTTGGAGCGTTTCGACCCGAGCGTCGACAAGGGCGAATACCGCTGGTACAAAATCACTCAGGATTTCAACGAGGACTATCGCAGCAGCAAATACACAAAGGTTTACCGCCAACAGGCAGCAGCATTTGCTGTCAACGGCCGCGGATACCTGGTTTGCGGTCTGACGGGCGGCGCAAAATCTGATGTTTGGGAGTATATTCCGCTTATCGGTCGCGACAAGATGGGCGTTTGGCACGAAGTCTGCTCTTTCGAAGGCTCGCAGCGCTACGCATGCCAAGGTTTCGCCACATCGAAAGGTATAGGCTACGTGGGTACAGGCATGATTGGAACAGGCAAAGACCAGTTCTATGACGATATTTGGGAATTCTGCCCTCAAGAGGATTACGACAAACGTCCTGACCGATAGTTTCCCCCAGCTTAAGGCATGAGAAGGGAAATCTTTGGTTTCCCTTTTTTGGCTTAAAAGGACAAACACTAAAAACTCTTTCCCAATAATGAGGAAAACGCTATACAAACTCACGCTGACAGTATTGATTGCAACCATTTTGGGCGCTTGCGACGACGACACATACTACGGAAACTGGCGCTCAATATCGACTCTGAACGCCAAAGGCCGAGCCAATGCCTCCTCGTTCGTAATCGGCAACAATGCCTACGTGGTTGGCGGCTACGGATTCTACTATGTGCCCACCTACTTCAACACAACGTGGGCGTTCGACACCGACGATTACTCGTGGCACCAGTGCGACACCATACCGGGCGCGCCGCGACGTGCCGGAGCAGCGTTCTCAATCGACGGAAAAGGCTACTACTGCGGCGGAATTGGGGTGGATGGACAATACTACAACGACATGTTTGTGTTCGACCCCGAAAAAGAGCCCGGCTCACAATGGAGCAAAATGGAAACCGACACCTTCCCCAATGGCGGATTCTACGATGGCATTTCATTCACAATCAACGGTATAGGCTACGTGGGCACTGGCATTACCTCGCACCACGGCACATCGGGCCGCTATTTCCGTTTCGACCCATCGAAACCCGAAGGACAGCGGTGGAGCGCGGTTGAATCGGCCAGCAGCGCAGCCGAGCGGCGCGGAGCAAGCGTTTTTGTTATTGACGACTGCGCCTACATTATCGGCGGACGCAGCAACAACTACCGCGTGGCATCGTTCGAATGCTACAATGCGGCAACCGACGAGTTCAAAGTCATTAGCACAAACATGGTCGAAGACTACAACATCGATATCCTCTACCGCTACAACGCCTCAGCGTTCAGCATTGGCAACGACGGCTACCTGACCTGCGGCGTGAAGTTCACCGGCGAGGTTCTGCGCGACACATGGCGCTACACCCCCGACGGAGGCAAGGGACACTGGCAGCTGATTGGCGATTTTGAAGGACCTAACCGGTATTCGGCCACCTGCTTTGTTGCCGGACGCTACGCCTTCCTGCTCTGCGGCCAGAACGGCAACTTCTCGACAAGTTTCAAAGACGATGTCTGGCTCTTCTGCCCCGACGAGAAATACAACCGCCGCACATCACGATAAAAACATACGCCTATGCCTGCCAACATTTTCGACATAGTGGTTCTGGTTCTGCTCGGCATTGCCGCCGTAACCGGGTTTTTCAAGGGGCTTATTACCATGCTCACATCGCTCGTGGCCATTCTGCTTGGCGCCTGGCTCACAATGAAATTCTCGTACATTACGGGCGGATTCCTGCAGACGCACTTCAACTTCAACGAGCAGTATGTCACTGTGGCGTCGTTCGTCATCACCTTTCTGATTGTTGTGGTTGGCGTCCACCTGCTCGGCAAGTCAATAAGCAGCCTTGTCAAGGCCATCTCGCTCGGCTGGGCCGACAAAATTCTGGGCGTGGTGTTCAGCGTGCTGCGCAGTGCGTTCATAATCAGCGCAATTGTGTCGGCATTGAACTCTTTCGGGCCCTCATCGTCAATCTTCAGCGAGGAGATGAAAGAGGAGAGCGTGCTCTTCAACAAGATTGCACCCATTGCGCCGTTTGTGTTCAATCAGCTCAACTTCAACCTTGGCGACCACATTCCGACCGTTCCGTCGGGCATTGGCGACATTCTGCCTGAAGACACTAAAATATTGTAAAACAAGAATATATTAAGACTATGAATTTTATTGAAGAACTGACATGGAGAGGCATGATTCACCAAATGATGCCTGGAACAGAGGAATTGCTTGCTAAAGAACAAGTTACAGCATATTTGGGAATCGACCCGACGGCCGACTCTCTGCACATTGGCCACCTTTGCGGTGTGATGATGCTGCGCCACTTTCAACGCTGCGGTCACAAGCCGCTGGCCCTGATTGGCGGCGCAACCGGCATGATTGGCGACCCATCGGGCAAAAGCCAGGAGCGCAACCTGCTCGACGAGGAGACGCTGCGCCACAACGTTGCCTGCATCAAAAAGCAGCTGTCGAAATTCCTCGATTTTGACAGCGATGCGCCCAACCGCGCCGAGCTGGTGAACAACTACGACTGGATGAAGGATTTCACCTTCCTCGACTTTGCCCGCGAGGTGGGCAAGCACATCACCGTCAACTACATGATGGCCAAAGACTCGGTGCAGAAGCGCCTGAACGGCGAGGCCCGCGACGGTCTGTCGTTCACCGAGTTCACCTATCAGCTGCTTCAGGGCTACGACTTTCTCTATCTTAACGAGCACAAAAACTGCAAGCTGCAGCTTGGCGGCGCCGACCAATGGGGCAACATCACCACCGGCTCGGAGCTCATCCGCCGCACCAACGGCAACGAGTGCTTTGCCCTCACCTGCCCGCTTGTGACCAAGGCCGACGGCGGCAAATTCGGCAAGACCGAGAGCGGCAACGTATGGCTCGACCCTGTGCGCACATCGCCGTACCAATTCTACCAGTTCTGGATTAACACGTCGGATGCCGATGCCGAGAAATACATCAAGATTTTCACCACCCTCACCAAAGAGGAAGTTGACGAGCTGATTGCCGAGCAAGCCAAAGACCCGGGTCTCCGTCCGCTGCAAAAACGTCTGGCTAAGGAAGTTACCATAATGGTTCACTCGGAGGAGGACTACAATATGGCCGTTGAGGCTTCGGGCATTCTGTTCGGAAAATCGACCAAAGACAACCTGCAGAAACTCGACGAGCGCACGTTCCTTGAGGTGTTTGCTGGCGTGCCGACCTACGATGTGAGCAAAGCCGAGCTCGAAAACGGCATTGGCGTTCTCGACCTTCTGACCGAGAAGGCACCCGTCTTCCCGTCGAAAGGCGACCTGCGGCGCAACATTCAGGGCGGCGGCGTATCAATCGACAAAGAGAAGGTTACCGACCCCAATTTGGTTGTCAACGGCTCGTTCCTGCTCAACGGGAAATATCTGCTTGCGCAGAAAGGCAAAAAGGACTACTCGCTGCTGATTGCAAAGTAACATTCCTACTGAATTGACATTTACAACGCACACGGGGCAACTGCGTGTGCGTTTTTTTTGGCTATACGACCGCAATTTGCTAACTTGCACCCAACAGAAATCCAAAACAAAATGCTGCGTAAGTTTCTGAAACACATCATATTGCTTGTCAACGTTGTTTTCGTGGCACTGATGTTGGTGGCTGGCATGGCGCGGTGGTTCAATCCGGCCGAGCACACTGCCATTGCGCTGCTTGGACTAGGGTTCCCAATTCTGTTGCTCATCAACATTGCGTTTGCCGTATGGTGGGCCGTTTGCCGAAAATGGCTCTTTCTGGTGCCGATTGTGGCCATATTGCCGTTCATTCCAAGCTACATCGACTTTCCGTTCAACAGCAACAACGGCGCAGCAAAAGAGCAATATATAAGAGTTTTATCGTACAACGCCCATAATTTCGGACTGCATGCACGGCCAAATCATGTGAAGTGGATGAAAGAGATGACCGAATTTGTGGGCTGTGAGAATCTCGACATTGCCTGTTTTCAGGAATTCAGCACCGGCGACAATACTCTGCCCTCGCACAACGAGTTGCAGAAAATATTCAAATACAGCCATTTGCAAATACGCAAAAGTCCGTATGCCTATGGCGATGTTTGCGATGGGCTGGCCACCTACAGCAACTTCCCCATTGTTGGGCGCAACTACGTACGCTCCGATGGCGAGACTGATAACATTATCATTTACACCGACATAGCCATCGGCACCGACACCATTCGTGTGTTCAACTGCCACCTTCAGTCATATCAGTTTTCGGCATCGGAATATAGTTTTATCGAAAAGGTAAACACGTTGAATTCGGATGTTTACAACAAAGCAAAACAGGATGAGAACCGCAAGGGGCTCCGAAGCGTCTACCGCCGTATGCGGAAAGCCTACGAGTGGCGCGTGAAGCAGGCGGCAACGCTCGCAAGGCTGGTCAGCGAATCGCCCTACACGGTGCTGGTTTGCGGCGATTTCAACGAAACTCAGTCGTCGTACATCTACCACAAGGTGAGCCATGGCCTGCACGACTCGCAACGAGTGGCCCCGACCGGCTGGCGCAACACCTACCGCCGCTTTGCTCCCGGAATCCGCATCGACTACATTCTTTTTTCCGACCGCCTGAAATGCAACAGCTGCAAGGTCCCGCAAGTCGATTTTTCTGACCACCGCCCTGTGGTTGGCGAGTACCAAATGAAATAAGATGGCCTCTGGCTCCTGCCTCAATCCTGCCAAACCTCAAAATCTGCCAAATATTTGTTTACCTTTGTGTAAATAATCTTTTTGGAAAGCGCCACAACACCGATATTTGTAAGTTATATTGGACAAAGACACTTGCTTTCCCCAAAAACGATGTGAAATGAATAACTATTAACAACAATAACTTCTTGATTATGAAAAAGATTTTAGGAATGGGCAATGCCCTTGTCGATATTATGACCACCCTGCCCGACGACAGCGTGCTGACCGAGTTCAATCTGCCCAAAGGCAGTATGCAGCTGGTTGACAGCGATTTGTGCGAAAAAATCTACAAACGCATCGAGTGCTATAACCCGAAAATTTCGGCCGGAGGCTCGGCGGCCAACACCATCAACGCGCTGGCTCACATGGGCGCACCTTGCGGATTCATTGGCAAAACCAGCCGCGACAAACTGGGCACGCTTTTCCGCCAGGACCTTGCAAACGCGGGCGTTGAGCCGCACGTGCTCGACAGCCAGTCGGCTACGGGCCACGCCATTGCGCTTGTCTCGCCCAACGCCGAGCGCACCTTTGCAACCCACCTGGGCGCGGCAGTCGAGCTGTCGGCAAACGAAATCGACCCGAAGGTTTTTGAAAAATACGATTATTTCTACATTGAGGGTTATCTGGTTCAGAATCACGAGCTTATCGAGAGTGCTGTAAAAACCGCACGCTCGCTGAATATGAAGGTTGCCATCGACCTTGCAAGCTACAATGTGGTGGCCGAAAACCTTGATTTTCTGCGCCGTATATCGAAAGAATACGTCGATATTATTTTTGCCAACGAGGAAGAGGCCAAAGCCTTCACAGGCAAAGAGGCCGAGGCTGCCGCCGAAGAGATTGCCGCACTATGCGACATTGCAGTGGTGAAAGTGGGCAAACGCGGCTCAATTATCCGTCAGGGCGACAAGGTGTTCCGCGCAGGAATAATCGATTCCACATGCATCGACACCACTGGCGCCGGCGATTTCTATGCTGCCGGATTCA
>Ga0310694_10001686_pt1 | contig 24356 bp, 32 predicted proteins | sample 174DNAGHGhighgp2_FD_203884 | JGI IMG/M metagenome (GOLD analysis project Ga0310694, IMG submission 203884) | Sheep rumen microbial communities from Palmerston North, Manawatu-Wanganui, New Zealand - 1742 DNA GHGhigh gp2 (v2) (version 2) | ecosystem: Host-associated > Mammals > Digestive system...
TGTCTGTCTGCTCCTGAGATTTTGATATTTGTTCCTGTGACTTTGCAATGAGTGAGTGTGCAACGGCAATTTCATCAACCAGTTTGTCAATAGTCGTACTATTGTTGAAAATCTGGTCAACCAAGCGGTCCAATGTTGAGGAGTTGGATTTGGATGGTATGCTCTTAACATTCTCTTCTTCCTTTCCGTAGAGTCCGATTCTTGACTTTCTTGGCGCACAAATCATTTCTCCTTCACCGGTTTTAAGCCATCTCTCATCGAGGTCGTTGTACACTGCTAGAATCCTCTGGACGGCTTTCTTGGATAAGTCGCGTCCTTCGCCCCTAGACTTTCCTATTGTTCCAACGGAAAAACCAAGCTGAATCGTAGCCTTGTTATCGTTCAGCTTCTTGAACATCATGTACTCGTCAAATCTGTCTATCAGTCTCATATCTTGGCAAATTAGTTTAAAAATCTGTTAAATAGTATTGAAATATTTGAAATTTAACTCCAAATGTTTGAAAACATAGAAGTTTTACTATACCTTTGCACAAAATTCTGAAAATTCTGTTTAAAAGGATAACGCAATTTTGCTGCAAAAATACAAAAATAATTTGGATTTCAATGCATATGAGCAAAAAATTATTGAATTTAGAGACAAAATTTCAAAAATTGAGGCGAACACGCCTGAATTCAATTTGTAGTGAATACATCAACTACGCCCCAGAAATTGCCAATAATCAGGTATCTCCGTGGAGAATTATTAGCGGGATAGCTGAAAAACATGGATTGACATCCAATACTGTTATGAATCTATTGAGAAAACAGAAAATTTATTGCGGCAAGAACAATCCTGTTAGCAAAGAAGGAGTGGATGAATATTTAAAAAGTTTATAGAAAATATGGAAATTTCATTAGCGGATTTACGTAAAATCATCACCTCTGCTGTGGAAGTTGGTGTTGAGAATTACATGAAGGCAAGAGAGCCGGAGACCGACATGCTAAAGCAGGCCGATGCCAAAAGGTATCTCTCTAAGGTTGGGATTCAGCCAGTAATGTTGAAGAAATGGGTTGACTGTTCTCTTCTAACACCTGTAAAGACAGGAAACTCACAGAATGCTCCTGTCATGTATTCACTTGCAGAAATAAAAGAACTGATATTTACAATGCAAACGCATCAGCAGTTGGTGCGCTAAATGTGGAATGGACCAGAAGGAAGAAATACTCGATAAGACAAACGGTGGCTTGAAGGTATTCCAGCACTATCTCGGAAGTAAGGTGGCTCCTGGAGTAAAGTTCAAGAATCCGTTTTATACAGACACTAAAGCCAGCTGTAATCTCTACTATGGCAAAAAATGTGATCGGTATTTTCTTGTCGATTTTGGTGATAGTACTGTTCGCGGTGATTGCTTCTGGTTTGTTTCTAGATGGGAAAATCTGGATTATCACAATGATTTTGACAAGATCCTGAGGTTAATCGACAAGGAGTTGTGCCTGAACATTTTCAACGATACGAATCCAATTCTTGCGTCAAACAAAACAAAGCCTTCTATAGTCGCTGATAATGTACCCTCCTCCTCTACCAAGATGTTGCCTTTCGAAATAGAGACAAATGCGTCAATGTCCCTTGTTGAGCAGCGGTATTGGGAGAGATACGGTATTACAAGCGACACTTTAAAAAAATTCGATGTTAAGAGTGTAAGGGTGTTTAAATCATGTCGTTCTGATGGTACGCCATATGATATTGTGATGGATGGTCATCCATTTTTTGGATATTTTTTCAATGAAGGTGAAGGGGTCAAGATATATCGACCGGGACAGGCCTTACGGTTCCTGTATGCAGGTCACTTCCCCCATCCCTATGTATTTGGACTTAAACAATTACCACCAACAGGTGATGTTCTCTACTTTACAGGTGGTGAAAAAGATGTTTTAAGTCTTTCTTCTCATGGGTTTCATGCGATTAGTTTAAATAGCGAGACGGCAAGGGTTCCTGAAGGACTCGTGTCGTCTCTTCTGAAACGCTTTAATGATTTTGCCATCCTCTATGATGTGGATGAAACAGGATTAAAAGAAGCTGAGAATCGCGTAAAAGAGATACAAGAATTAGGTTTCTCAAATGTGTGGCAAATACGTTTACCATTAGCTGGAACTAAGCAGGAAAAGGACATTTCTGACTTTTTCCGTCTTGGACACACGTCAGAGGAATTACAAGGAATCACGGAAATGGCAATGTTAAATAAAGAACGGTCATTATGCAGATAGCAGAAAGTAAGCCCATCGGCTTTAAGAATAAGTTACTTTTGGAGCATGCTGTCCATATTCGCGAGCAGATTGGTTTCAGTGAGACAGACAAAAATCTGCTTCGTAATCATAATTTTGATGAGATAATAGCTGCACAATACTGTTCCAGCGTGGATTTCGAATGTTTGCACCATTATTTTCACGGTATAGGAATAAGAAATATCCACAATGGCCTAGAATTTTTCAATGATGATGAATATAAACAGCCCAAAACAGCTGGAGTTCCAGGCTTAGTAGTTGTTGTCAACACTTTATGTCGGGAAGACAGAAGTTGTCTGCTTTTTGAAAATCTGATGGATATGCTGGCATTTCTGACACTTCAAAAGCACCATCTGTTAGGTAGAAGATTAAGGGTTCCACCTGAATGTGACTATATCATTTTGAATAAAGCCGCAAATTTACAATATTTATTTTCAAGAATACAAGAATATAGTAATATCAACTGTTTCTTTCCAAACACGGACTATGGCGCAGTGCTTACAAAGACTATTCTTGATTTACATAAAGGCCATTCTAAGGACTGCTCTAGCTTTTATTCTCGTTGTAAAACTATAGCAGATTATTTGCAATTACGTAAAGGCCGTTTATAAAGAGAGGAAAGTACTATCGTTTCTGTAGTAGTTTATTATAATTATAATAGACTGTATTTATTTATATATATGTATTGATGACAATATTTCAATACGTAAATATATAAATACGTTTATCATTACAGTTATATTTATTCCGGCTGCATTAATGTTTCGCAGAAATGCGAATTATTCAATAGCGTTTTCATGAAACCTATGATGTCGCTGATGCCAGTAAAGAGGTCTTTGAACATGTTAGCACCAATAATGGTTTCACCTGTCACAATACCCTTGTATTCGCGGATGGTGCCATCACCTCCTCAAACTGCCGCACTTTGTATTTCTCGGCACAGCAGCGGATAATCTCCATTCCAAAACGCTCCTTCAGATAGTCCTGTATGCGCAAACTTAGTTCCGGGTAGTCCCTCGTAAAGACGCAACTGGCAATGTATCGGTATTTCATATTTGTTTCTGTTTGCTAAATAGGAATTTACTTCAGTAGAATGTAATGTGGTATAATGTCCTCATAATGTCCATCCTTCATACGAAAACCTTGAGGAATCTTTCCAAGTTGCGTAAAGCCCAAACGCTCGTACAGATGCAAAGCATGGCTGTTGGTTGCAACTACGGCATTGAACTGAAGGATGCGGAAACCAAGTTCTACACCGACTTTCAAGGAATCTTTCACTAACTGTTCACCGATATGCAGCCCACGCATACCTTTCTTTACAGCATAACTGGTATTACAGATATGTCCACAACGCCCCACATTGTTGGGGTGCAGGATATATAAACCTACAAGTTCTCCTGTACTGTTATCCTCTGCAATTCCTGTGTAAGACTGATTGTTAAAGAAGCTGTCAGCGGACTGTTCCGTCAGTTCTTCATCCTGAGGGAAGGCAATACCGTCACGGACCACCTCATTCCAAATGTTCATGGCTGATTCCATGTCCTGTACCCTGTATTTTCTGATTGTAATCATACGCTTAATGCATTGAAGTTTCATTTACTACCAAGGACTATTCCGTTAGCCATCTCCATCTCTCAGCCCAGTCCTCAAGTACAGCCTGGCGCCAGCGTCGTGTTGTCTTTGCACCCTGCCATTTGCCTTCATACAGCGAGCGGTCTGGCACGTCACTGTACCAACAGCGTCCAAGGAGGAAATCGTCGGGATGCGGATTGCCAGGCCATTCATCGCTGACAACGAATGAGCCGCGGAGCCCGTCAAGTTGTGGAATGGATGAAGACAGAACATAGTTGAGTCTCGCAGGCGCTTTGGGGCAATAACGTAAAATGTAGATGCCATCACCGATATAGTAACCCGCCCACTGCTGTTTGTCAATGGTAGCATGGAAGCAGACGCTGTCTTCTGCAATGTCGTGTTTGACGGGTCCTTTGAAATGCCATTCCACAACACTATAGACTGGCACGGTGTCACAGTCAGTAGTCTGACAGGTAAAGACACGGTGACTGCTGTGACTAATGGGAGCAAACCGACCTCCCCAACTCTCTCCCGTCGGATCGTTCGGGTCTCCACTCATCATATAGAGCAACGACGGCGTATCGCCCATCTTCACAATGCCTTTATAATAGCCCGCAAAGTCACGTCCCATCGTGCCCCGCCCCTTCATGGCATAGTCATAGTAACCGGTGCCGTAACGGTTGGCATCCTGCTCCATCCCTTCGTACTGTTCGATGAGTTCCATCTTGTCATTGTCAGTAATGAAGCCGCGATAAGAAGCATTGTTCTCTATCATCCACAGATTAGGGAAATTGCGAACAATATATGTATAACTGTTGACGCCCCATTTCTTATTGGGGCCACCGATATAGTAGATACGGATTCGTGGGGCTATGTCAGGGGCATCATGAAGAGCCTGAGCCACATCCTCCAATGTTCCCCAGACGAGTATCCAGAGCGGAGAGTCACTCTGCCGACGAGCACAGTGCACAATCCAGTTACTGCCTTCGGTTGGCGAGGCAAAGCCTTTCAGTGGCATCAGTCCATGCCGCCCCTGCTTGCACAACACCCTCAATGAGTCAGGCGGAAGCAATCGCGGATTATGTCGTCGTAGTGCCGGATAGTCCTGCTCGTAGAGTCCAATCATGCGCAACAACTCCTCCTTTGAGCCATTGCCAAACGACGGTGAAGAAACCAGCCCTTCTATCTGGAACAAGTCGCTGTACATCATCAGATGAATCATCGACTGGTTGTCATCGGGGTCAGTTCCCCCGATGTCGGTGGAAATCAGGATTCGAGGCCGCAGGGAGGGGTTGCTTTTGATCCCTGCATACCGCTGTGCTTCAACTGGCAGAATGAGGCAACAAACTAATATGGTAAAGACGATATGACGCATAGTTATTTTCATTATTTCTTCACGATGTCCCAACCCCACCATTTCAGTTGCAGCAGATAGACGATGAATTCGTAGTCAAAACGCATCCTGACCACTCGGCAGGGATTTCCCACGGCAACAGCGTATGGAGGAATGTCTGAGGCAACAACAGAGTTGGCTCCGATAATTGCTCCGTCACCTATGTGAACGCCTGGCATAATGGTAACATGCTGACCAATCCAGACGTCATTGCCCACAACGGTATCACCCTTCAGAGGCAATTCATTTTTCACTGGAGCAATGGCACTTCCCCATTCGCCACCAATGACATAAAACGGATAAGTCGTCACGCCGTCCATCCTATGATTGGCTCCATTCATGACGAACTCCACACCCTTGGCAATAGCGCAGAATTTGCCAATAATCAGCCGGTCACCTATGAAATCGTAGAAATGAGTGATATGCTTCTCGAACTGGTCAGCACCATCCACATCATCGTAGTAGGTATAGTCGCCGATGATGATACGCGGGTTCTTCACCACGTTCTTGATGAAGCAGAGGCTTGGAATCTTCGGATTCGGAAAAGCCTCATTGGGGTTGGGTCTATTATTGATTTCCATAAATTCCGATTTATCTGATTATTTTTGCTTTTTGAATGTTTGTCATTTCTGTCCAAAAGTCCGTCCTATCTATTTCTTCAAAACCTTCGTAAGACATTTCATTGAGGATAGCATCAAGGAGTTGCATTTTTGAAGCCTTCAGTTTCGGGTCAACATCTATTTGATAGGTGATGATGTCCCCAAGAGAACCGACATGAACATTAGTCACAACATTATTCCCGTTTTTCAGTTTTATACCGATGGACCTGTTTGAGCCAAACTCAGGCTTCACCTTCAGTAGATCCTGATACAGTTGGGAGTCCGCATATTGCTCGGCATCCACCGACATTAAGAGTTCATGTAGTGTCATAGCTCCAGATATTTGATGGTCTTTTGTACTTCTGTATCATATACTTTCCGGATTGTATTTGAGTGCATCGGATGGCCAGCCTGTCACATTCCGACCTGTATCAAACAGACGAATCAGCCTCTGGTCGTCATCAGAGAGGGTGAAGTTGAAGAGGTCGATATTCTCCTGCATTCGCTCTTTGTGGGTGGTCTTGGGAATTATGATGATGCCGTTCTGGATCAGGAACTTCAAAGCCACCTGAGCTGCAGTCTTGCCGTAACGCTCGCCGATAGCTGTGAGTGTGGCATTCTTGAAAATGCCATGACGACCCTCTGCCAACGGGCTCCATGCCTCCAAAGCCACGTCGTAGGGCTTCAAATACTCCAACATCTTGCGTTGCTGGTAGAGCACATGCGCTTCGCATTGGTTCACCATAGGCACGACCTTGGCACCATTCACAATCTGGGGGAATGTGTTGGGATAGAAGTTCGACACGCCGATAGCACGGAACCGCCCTTTGCGATAGAGTTCTTCAAGCGTCTGCCACATCACCACGGGATTGCCCACAGGCCAGTGCAGAAGCATTAGGTCAACATAGTCAAGCTTGAGTTCACGCATCGAGTGTTCCACTGTACGAAGCGTCTGCTCACGGGTGTAACAGGGCTCGCAAATCTTTGTGGTAACGAACAGCTCTTCTCTGGCCAAGCCGCAAGCCCGCACACCATCGCCCACGCCTCGCTCGTTGTAGTACATAGCAGCCGTGTCGATGCTCCGGTAGCCCACGCTGATGGCATCCTCGACCACCCGTTGTGTCTCGCGCTCCGGGATGTTATACACCCCAAGGCCAATCATCGGCATCTCTACGCCGTTATTCAGTTTCTTATATTCCATATCGCTTATGATTTAGTTAGTGGGTGACCATACGAACAGACCTACAGCTGAAGCTAACTGGCAAAGCAGTTTCAAAAGCTCATCAGTTGGGTTGTAAAGCGTCATGTGGGTGGTGTCACGCTGAAGCGTAAGCAACATCGATTCTTCCGCCAACGTGACATAAAGACACGCCTCCGTAGGCTCCTCCGAAATACAGTCCTTGACCATCTGAACAATCTTATCTGGTTCTGGGTTCTGTTGCCATAGCTCGGCATCGTGACTGAAAGCCAGGTCGTAGTAGCAGTTTAGTTTCAGCAACACATCAGTATATTGACAGCTTAAATGCTCAACATCGTTCAAGTAGTATTGCTCCACCTTGAAATATTGTCCGCCACCATCAGCAGGCACCTGCATGGGCAGGATGTCCATAACGTAGTAAGGCCGTTTAAGAAGTTCTTCGATGCTCATAAGGTTTCTGTTCCAGATTCTTTCTGTTCGCTAAATTCCGATTTATCCGTCTGTTTCCTCTATACTTTTAATCACTTTGGCAGGTACGCCACCCACAATAGTATTTGGTTCAACGTCTTTAGTGACCACAGCACCTGCAGCCACCACCGCCCCATCACCAATTGTCACTCCAGCCAATACGGTTGCATTCGCTCCTATCCAGACGTTCTTACCGATATGGATGGGCGCATAGCTCATACTCTGACGCTTAGCAGGGTTAAGGTCATGGTTGATGGTTGCCAATACGACGTTATGGCCGATGAGTGCTCCTTCGTCGATAGTGATGCCGCCCTGGTCCTGGAACTTGCAGCCCATGTTGATGAACACGCGCTCACCGACAATGGTGTTTTTGCCGCAGTCGGTATGAAACGGTGGGAACATACCAATTGTCTTGGGCACCTCACGTCCCCAAAGCTGCTCCAGCAAAGTATGCAATTCTTCGGGTGTGTGGTACTTTCCGTTAATTTCAGCTGTTATCTTCAGGGCCTCCTGCGACAGCTGATGAAACATCATGTGAACATCGGAGCCGCCTATGACTGGCTTACCAGATGCCATGTATTCACGAAACTCTTGTATTGTCATTGTTTATCTGATTATGCTTTATTTCAATTCCTTTGCAGGCCAACCATAGTCCTGATACAAGGTGGCAGCGAGACCCTTTTGCTGAACATACTCTGCAAGACCTTCTGCTCTGAGCTTTTCACGTGCCACGTCGTCGCTATTGATGGTCCGAAAGGCATCGTACTTGTCGCCAAAAATCTTCTTTGCTGATGGAAGGAAACCGGAACCGTCAGCAACTTGGTCAAACGCAGTCACCTCATAGCCCTTTTCCGTTTGCCTCAAGTGCATCAGTCCGGGATGGTCTCCTCCAGATACGCATTTCAGAGTGTCACCTGCCTGATTGTAGTTGAACACCCAGAAGTCGCCCCAGACAAGGATGTCCTCGGTATTACTTTCGTCAACAGCTACAATGTTGCGCAATGGTACGCAATGCTCACCCTGGGCATAATGTCTGCCGATCTCTTCCACCAAGTAGCGGTCGATAGCCGAGAAGTAGGTAATCTCCTGTCCGCCTTCGAGCACCACCTTCTTGTTCTCGTATTTCTTGTCGAGAATGATGATGGAGATGGGCTTGATGCTGTACGTCTGCTTCTTGCCCTTCTTTACCTCGAAGGCATAAAGCAGAGAGTCGCCCTTTTCCTCTACCTTTACGGGATTGACTTCAGTTTCAATGTTTGTTGTAGGCAGAACGATAGCCAGCACAAACTGTTTCGTGAAGTCGATTTCCGTTGGCTTACCATTTTCGCCCATGGTTGTTGCCATTCCGAATAGTTCGTTGAACACCTTTTCTGACGTAATCTTTGGACTTGCCGGCAATCCTTTCGGATTGTTCTTGTAGAAGTAGTTTTTAGCAATCTCAAAGGCTACTTCGTTACTTGCACCGTCACCATCCGAAACGGAAGGGTTTGTCTGTTTGTTTCCACATGTTGTCATGAAAAGCAGTAGTACAATTGCTGATAAAAGATTCTTCATCGTATATTCAATTTACTTATTATATTTTTTCCAAGTCATTCTAATATGTGAAATGCCATCGAGCATGAAGGCATCAGACGATTGCTTGAATCCGACACTTTCATAGAATCCTCGGGCATATTCTTGCGCTTCAATATCTATGAACTTTGCATCAAACTTCTCAATAGCAGCATCGATGGCGTGAAGCATGATTTGTTTGCCAAAACCTTTGCCTCGCTCGGTTGTGATGACTCGACCAATGGATATCTCTTTCATGTGCGTACCAGCGGGACAAACACGTGCCAAAGCAACCACTTTGTCTTCGACAGTCAGCCACAGATGGATAGATTGCTGATCATCACCGTCCAAATCCTGATAGACACAATTCTGCTCCACCACGAACACCTCGCTACGCACTCTTAGGAGTTCGTAGAGTTCATCAACGGTCAGTTGCTTGAATGCTTTCTTATGCAATATCGGCTCGTCATTCATACCCAGTCGAAGTGTTCTTTACCAGCTCCAACCTCAAAGTGGTATTTGGCTATGCCCAAGTCCATCTGGGTGTAACCAATCATGGAGAAACCTTTTTTGGCTCGCACCTGATGGCGATTATCTTTCATGCCCACGTACTCAAATGAGAACTTCTGTTGGTTCACGGCGGTTGGGGCAAGCAGGGCAGCTTCTACTCCTCTCTTGAACCACAACGGAGTGATCTCACTGGCGTTGCTCACTTGCTCAACAATCTTGATCTTATGGTTCGAGCCTTGCGTCTCACCATAGCCGATGGCGATGTAAGCCTTGATGACCTCACCTTCGTCAAGTACATACGTGTTGGGAATCTTCTTGTAGCTCAATCCCACCCAACAGGTGTTCAAGCCTAGCGTCTGGGCCAAGAGCACCAAATGCTCACCATAGTAGCCGATGCGCTCGTCAAGGTCATCAGTCTTCTTACCTGCCATGACCAGATAACTCGTCACATTACGGAACTTGCCGTACTTAGCCAGCGTTCCCAGGAAAGCCTTTGGCTCGTTTTGGATTAGCTGGATGTGAAGACGGCCTATTTGGTTAACTTCGATAATCTCCTCCTCCAACCGTCGGCTAACATCATCTGCCAACGGCTCATTCTTGTAAGCCCTCACACTATGTCGGGCTTTGATAGCTTCTTGTAATGTCATATTCTTGGTTGTTTATTTATTGTCTGATGAAATAGACGAATATCTTATTCTCTTTCATCATTATATTCTCCATCTATTTTCTTCTACATATTGCTGCACCTTCGCTACATGTTCCTTTCTTTGGATTCTCATGTAAGTTCCTGTGTCTCAGCATCGCTACATGGTACTACATATTCTTTGAAAATATGGCACAAAGTTACGAATAAGTGAGTGAAAAACCAAATATATTTGTGTTTTTCCGAATGAAAGTAACTTATCTAAATGCACTAGAATATTCTGACAAGCCTGTCAGTGCAAGCTATATATGAGAGTCAATTACAGAGGAGAGTATGCTGTCAAATTTGTCCAAAATGAAAAATATCCCATCAAAAGCAGTGACTATCTCAGATTTAATGCTTACTTTTGCCATGTCAAAGATAAATCACTGTAGAACGCATGAACGTGGTATATGCACACGGAGAGTGAGTCGGTAAACAAACGAAAAGTGCAAATATAAATTAGAATACAATGAACCTAAAAGTGATTGACACAGAGTTTTCCGTCTGCAAGGTTGAGGACTATACACAGATTGACCTCAACGAAGACTATGTATTTACAGGACATACGGACGAAGAGCATTCTCTTGTGTGTCCTACAACTCTCGTACCAGACAACACCACGGAACACAACGACGGGTGGAAGGCTTTCCGAATCGAGGGAATGCTTGACTTCTCCCTTATTGGAATACTCTCCAAAATCTCTGGTTTGTTGGCGGATAACGCCATCGGAATCTTTGCCATTTCGACGTTCAACACAGATTATATTCTGACTAAAGCTGAAAATTTTGAAAGAGCTATCAGATTGCTTCAATCTGCAGGTTATACAATCATATATGGAAAAACATGAACAAAAGAGAATATATACAAAAGAATAAGGACTGGCTTACAGTCAAGTCCAAAGAGGACGGCGTGAAGGCACTCCCCAAGGGAATTTATTATAAAGTACTGAGTGAGGGAAATCCATCAAGTCCCAAACCGTCCATACGTAGTATCATCACCGCTCACTACACGGGCAGAACCATTGACGGCAAACAGTTCGATAGTAGCCGCGGCAGTGTACCTATGGCTTGTCGGCTTTGCGACTTGATAGGAGGTTGGATTATCACCATGCAGCAGATGCATATCGGCGACAAATGGGAGGTCTATATCCCAGCCGAGATGGGCTATGGCAAATTCTCACAGCCCGGCATCCCAGGTGGCTCCACGCTTATATTCGAGATTGAATTGTTAGGCATTGCATAAAACTTGTACGATAGCACATGGAAGTTACGAATCTGTTGACCTTCACCGATCGAAGACAACTGAGGGATTGGCTTGAGCGGAACCATCTTTCGGAAAAATGTTGCTGGGTAGCTTGCAATAGGTCGAAGACAGCGAAGCCCGACACGCTTCCATACCTTGAAATCGTTGAGGAAGCTCTCTGCTTCGGGTGGATAGACTCCACGTTGAAGAAACTTCCTGACGGAAGGCTGGCTCAGCGGTTGTCACCTCGTAGGAAGGGCTGCCATTGGACGGAACTTAACCGCCAGCGGTGCTATGATCTGGAACGTCGTGGATTGATGACGGAATACGGAAGAATGGCTCTCAAAGAAAATGCAGAATCTAACGATGAGTAAGACGTGGACGATAAATGCTGAGGGTGTGCTAACCATTTGGGAGAAGGCTTTCCGTTATTGCCAATCGCTCACCGAGATAGAGATACCCTCTGAGGTGTGACACATCACCGACGATATGTTTGAGGAAATGTCAGAAATTCAACTCATAAACATCTATTTGGCGGCTATCAACATGGTCACCTTCTTTATATTTGGGATAGACAAGTGGAAGGCTAAACGCTCCAAATGGCGCATCCCAGAAACTACACTTTTGGGGTTGGCAGTCATTGGCGGCAGCATCGGTGCTTGGCTTGGCATGAAAGTCTGGCACCATAAAACGATGCACAAGACATTTAAGTATGGTATTCCATTAATTCTGCTCGCCCAGATTGCAATCATTCTATTGACTTCTTGCAGAACCAAGCAAACAGTAGAATTATCGACACCCAAACAGGAGCACCAACTTAATCAGGAATATTCACCCAATGTCTTCCTCGTGATGTACGATGCAGAAGTGGGAAAAGAGCCATTACAGAAGGCTATCAAAACATATAAGTGTGAAGTCATTTACGATTATAATATCATCAACGGGATGGCGTTGAAAAAACCAGAAGGTAAGTCACTTGATGAAACGATGCAGTATTTCAAGGAAGTAGAAGGAGTCCTGACTGTGGAATACGACCGCATCAATCACCTGATAGAACCCGTAAAACCAAGATTAGAGTTAAAATGAACATAGAGGACTATCGTGAATATTGTCTTTCGTTGGGCGAAGATGTGGAAGAGAAACTACCCTTTACTGCCTTCAAGTATGCTGAAGGGGTATTGGTGTTCTATGTGAATGGCCACATGTTTTCATTCTTCGATTGTGATAACTTCAGCGTAATCACACTCAAATTCCTAAACAACGAGAACCATCAAGTTCACTTAAACCAAAGGCCGAAGACCGAAGGGACAGTCAATGGCAGAGTTGTGTCGAAATTCGACGAATTCAAATGCCTGCCAGATAGTATTGAAGAACTGAAAGCGCAGTATAATTGCATAGGCAAACCACACAATCTGTCGCCAAAGTATTGGATTGGTGTTGATGCGAAAACAGCTCCAGACAATCTTCTTCAGGAATTGACAAAACATTCATACGAGATTGTAAAGGCAAAATACAAGAAGCATGAGTAATCGGGTACACATGACTTTACCCAAATTGATTATCACCACGTCCAAAGTGTTCGTAGCTTTCACGATAACTTCCGCTTGTCCTCCTCCTTGAATACGGTCATGGCGTAACGTGATTACTTTTCATATTTTCTTAGTATATTGATGATTTGATTGCAAAAATACGGGATAAAATTGAGAATCCGTAAAAAAGGTTGATAAATCAGTAAAACATGTAAGTATTTTATGCAGATTTCGCCCTACCTTTGCAAACAAAAGAAATAGCAAGGAGCTTACGTCAACACTCCTATATTCGTATAAAATGTGAAAAAGAATATGGAATACATCAAATTAGGAAATTCTGACCTCCGTGTGTCGCGCATCTGCTTAGGTTGCATGGGCTTCGGTGATGCCACGATCGGACAACACTCGTGGACGATTAGCGAGGAGCCGACGCGCGAGATTATACGCCGCTCACTCGATCTCGGCGTGAACTTTTTCGATACGGCAATTGCCTATCAGTTGGGAACATCAGAGCAATTTGTGGGGCGTGCCCTTCGCGATATGGCAAGGCGCGAGGACGTGGTGGTGGCCACAAAGTTCCTGCCTCGCACGGACGAGGAAATCCAGCAGGGCATCGATGGCCGTCAGCATGTGCTCAACAACATCAACAGCAGTCTGGAGCATCTTGGCATGGATTATGTCGATTTATACATCTACCACATTTGGGACTACAAGACTCCCGCCGAGGAGATTATGGAGGGCATGAACGAGGCTGTGCGCTCGGGAAAGGCTCGCTATATCGGCATCGCCAATGCCTACGCTTATCAGGTGGCGAAGTTGAATGCGTTGGCAGAACGGAACGGCTGGACAAAGTTCATCAGCGTGCAAAACCACTACAACCTCATCATGCGCGAGGAAGAGCGCGAGATGCTCCCCTACTGCCGTGAAGAAAACATCGCCATGACTCCCTATAGTGCGCTTGCATCAGGCAAGTTGGCCAAGCGACCAGGTGAGACCTCGAAGCGTCAGCAGGAAGACTCGTTCATGCACTTCAAGTACGACAGCACTGCCGAGCAGGACAACCGCATCGTGGAGCGCGTGGTGGAACTGGCCGACCGCTATGGTGTGGAGATGACGCAGATAGCGCTGACCTGGCTATTGACGAAGGTGGAATCGCCCATCGTAGGAGCCACAAAACTGCACCACATCGAAGGTGCCGTGAAGTCGCTCGACGTTCATCTTTCGGCAGACGATATCCGCTATCTGGAAGAGCCCTACGTTCCTCATCATCTTTCCGGCGTGATGGCCGTGAACAAGCCCGTGATGAACGAGGAACCCGTATGGGTGAAGGCAAGTAAGAATAAGTAATAATATCTAAAAGACAATATACCAATGAAACAGAACATCGGACAGAAACTGGCACTTTATCCCACGCCAGCCACAGTCGTAGGAACTGTTGGAGAAGAGGGAAAGGTAAACTGGCTCTTGGTAGCCCATGTCGGTATTGTCAGCCACTCGAAACTCCTGTTGAGCGTACACTCGTCGCACCATAGCGTGAAGGCCATTGACAAGACCAAACGACTCTCCATCAACATCATCGACGAGGCATTTGTCTCAGCTGCCGACTATACCGGCACCGTCAGTGGGGCCAAGATTGACAAGTCAGCCATCTTTCCTTACCATCTGGGCGAGGCTGGTATGCCCGTCATCGAGCAGTCGCCGCTCGTAATGGAGTGCGAGGTCATCGACACTTACGAGATCGACGGTTTCAAGAACTACATCTGCACCGTCCTCAACACATACGTTGAAGAGGATAAGCTCGACGAGAAGGGCAAGCCAGATTACACGGAACTGAAACCCGTGCTCTTCGAGATGCCCACCTATAAATATCTGCGCACAGGCGACATCATCGGCGACTGTGTGAAGATGGGAAAAGCGTATGGCGAAACATTAAATAAGGAGTGACTATGAAGATTTGAAGCCCCTTGATAAGGGGCTGGCCTAAGCCAGGGTTAACTATCACAAGCGTATATTTTACCCCTTTGGCTTACGCCGCTTCCCCGATTGACGGGGATGCTCAAAGGTGGTACACATGTCCCACGATTATCAACACGTTCATGGAGGCATACGACTTCCAGGGCAAGACCGTCATTCCCTTCGCCACATCGGGAGGCAGCAGCATCAAAAAGGCTTGTGCAGACTTGAAAGCCGCCTATCCCAATCTGAATTGGAAAGAAGGTAAACTCTTGAATTGCGCATCAAAGGCTGAATTGCAAAAGTGGGCAGAAGGAAATCGCTGATATAGTATGAAGAAAATCATATCGCTGGCTTTGATCAGCATGATGACTTTAAGTGCCTGTGCGGGAAGTAATTCCGAGGCAGAGGTGGGCAGTACGACCGAATCCACCAACGACGGAACAGGCAGCAAGGTGTATTTCACCAAGGAGATTACCCCAGAGTCGCTGGTGAGTATTTACGAAGCGTTGGGTGTATCGGCTGAAGGCAAGCGCGTGGCGGTGAAGATCTCTACGGGCGAGTCGAGCCGCACCAACTATCTTCGCCCGAAGTTCATCAAGAACCTGGTGCAGAAGCTTAATGCCAACATCGTGGAGTGCAACACAGCCTACGGCGGCAGTCGTGGTTCTACGGCGGCACATCGCAGGGTGATAGCCGAACGCGGCTTCAACGACATCGCCACCGTTGACATCATGGACGAGGAGGGCGAGATGAACTTGGAAGTAACCGACACGCGCCACATCAAGCACGACATCGTAGGCTCGCACCTGCGAAACTACGACCTGATGGTCAACCTGGCTCATTTCAAAGGTCACGCCATGGGTGGCTTTGGCGGCGTGCTTAAGAACCAGTCCATCGGCATGGCATCAAGCAGTGGCAAACTCTACATCCACTCCGCCGGACGCAGCACCACGCGCTGGATGAGCGACGACCAGGACGGTTTTCTGGAGTCGATGGCAGCAGCCGCTCAGGCCGTGCACAACTACTTCAAGCAGGAAGGCCGCGACATCGTGTACATCAACGTGATGAACAACCTCTCCGTGGATTGCGACTGCGACGGCTCGCCAGCCACCCCACAGCTGAAGGACATCGGTATTCTGGCATCCACCGACCCCGTGGCCCTCGACAAAGCCTGTCTCGACCTCGTGTTTAGTCATCAGTCAGTAGCCGGCGACGATGCCTCTCCGCTCATCCGCCGTATTGAGAACCTACATGGTACTCACACCGTGGAGTATGCTGAACAGCTCGGTCTCGGCACTCAACACTACACACTCATCGACCTCGACCAGATGACCAGCATCAATAGCGCAAAGCAGGAAGCTGCAGCGCGTTACAATGTATATTCTCTTGATGGAAAACGACTGCTATCGAATGCCCCCAGTCTCGAAGGATTGCAGCGAGGCACATACATCGTAAATGGTGAGAAGCGAGTAGTCGAATGAATAGCTTTCCCCACGAAAAAGGTTAAGGAAATCCCCTATCCTATTTATATCAAAGGAGCATCCTATAGTTTTGGGTGCTCCTTTTTAGATATTAAAGTAAGAGCGTCGTTATCGTATATTATTTGTTAAAAACGAAAGAAAATATTGAAAAAGATTCCCTTATTTGGGAATTATTTCATACTTTTGCCACGAAATCAGTCGCTGAACTATGCAAATTATCTTTGAAGATAAGGATTTAGAAGAGCTCATCACGTCGGGGAGCAACAGCAAGTACAAGAAGTACACCCGCAATGCAAAGTTTATGAAGGCACTCGCCACGGCATATAACTATTTGCGGTTGTCCGAGCGTACCAGCGATCTCCGTTCCATCTCTTTCCTCCACTATGAACAGCTTAAGGGGACAAATGGCCAAAGTTCCATAAGAGTTGTCAATGGAATGGTGGAGCGCATACTTTTCCGCGAGTTTGATAGCGGTATTAGAATAACAGTTTTAAGTTTAGACGATACACACTATGGCAACAAGAAATGATAATCCTGCACCTTTCATGGCAGTTCATCCAGGAATGATGATCAAGCCAGAACTCGACGAGCGGGGCATTAGCCAAAAAGAATTTGCCAAGATGCTTGGCATCCAGCCCTCACATCTGAGCGAGGTACTCAATGGCAAACGTGCTCTCACAACAGAATTGGCAGTCAAGATAGAAAACGCCATTGGACTTCCTGCAAAGATTCTGCTGTCAGCTCAGACACAGTATGAATTGGAATCAATTAATATTGCAGCAACCGCAGAAGACGAACAACATGAGACCATTGCTGTTACAATCCCCGTCCGTGACCGCAACCTACTCCGTGAACTTGTCCGCAAGTTTGGGTGGGCTTGTATGATGTGAGTTATACTAGTTTGCGAATCAGAATCATAAATTTCTTTTTTCTGAGATTATGTCAAAACGTCCTTGAAAATACACATCTTTTAATATAAGTTAGACACATACATCGTAAATGGTGAACAGCGAGTAGTCGAATGAATCGCTTTCCCCACGAAAAGATTTAGGGAACTCCCCTATCCTATTTATATCAAAGGAGCATCCGACTGTTTCGGGTGCTCCTTTTAAGATATTAAAGTAACGTGAGTTCGACGAATTCAGAATAGTGTGAGTTGTGTGTCTATGGTCCTTTCGCAGGCGATGCTTGGTTTCTTTGGAAAGAAACAATATGCTGCTAAGGCTCCAAGCATATTGACAATGAAGTTGTCAAACGATCTGTGTCTGGAATGCTCCACCTGTGCGATATTCTTCAGCTCGTCGTTGATAGTCTCAATAATGGCCCTCTTTCTGGTAAGTAGCCTGTCCGACATGCTCATGATGGCCCCCTTCATGTTGCTCTTGAGCTTCGTTATGAGCTGGATGCCGTCAACGAAGAGGCGCTGGAACAATTCCTTGCCTATGTATCCTTTATCTCCGACGAGTTTTCCGTAAAGGAATTCCACGAAAGGCTTGTAGTCAAGCGGCTTGCGGTCATCTACATCTCCAGGTGTAATCATGAAGTTGAGCAATTCCCCCTTCTCATTACAGATCAGATGCAGCTTGAACCCGAAGAACCAACCCATGGAGCACTTCCCCCTTTGGGCTATGCCCTTGAACGTCTTGTGGATGTGGATACGCTGATTCCTGCATACCCTGAGCGGAGTGCTGTCTACGAAACTGATGCCCGTACACTTGCCCAGCAACACCTTCTTGATGAACAATGCAAGGGGAATGGCCACATCCTTCTCCAACTCAACAAACCTGTTGTAGGATACCAGCTGGGGGAACAGATGCCGGAGATGCTTCGACACATGCTCCAGATAGAAGTGCTTCAGACAGCGATATCCCGAACCATGAAACAGTATCATGATCAGCATGACTTCTGCCTTGGAAAGCGTCCCGTCACGGTGATACGGACGCTTATTCGGGGCTTTTACGGTATATTTTACCATCATTGCATCATAAAATTTGCAAAAATCATCTGCAATACAGAAAATTTCAATAACTTTGTCCCCGGTAAACATTAGCGATATTCTTTAGTTCAACTTTAAGGATGGTACTACAAAGTTACTAAAAATATCGCTAATCACCTAATTATCAGGTGATTATTTTGCAAAATAATTCATCGAACTCACGTTAAATTAATGCAGTTTCGATAGTTTAAACGGATTTACGGCAAAACTGAAAAAACGTAATTCGTTTTGATTTCGATATGATACCCATAATTCAGCGCACGTCGCGGTCTTCAAGGCCCATTTCGGAGAGGATGAAGAAGAAGGTATTGTGGGCAATCTCACCTATACTATCTATAATCAAAAGGAGCATCCAAATATAGGGTGTTCCTATCTATTTTTCGTTTATTATACTACAGTTCTAGTACTAAATTTATACAACAAGAAAGATAATATAAACAATTCAAATTCACCAATCATTTGCTTTCTTAACCATTTCATTAATTGATTTAATCATTGTGTTAAATTCTTTTACTACTTGATCCCTATCATAACTTCCTTTAACTAATGAAGCAAGAGGCTTGCTCATATCCAATTTAAGGTTTCCAATCATAGGAACTTCTGTTAACCATATTTGCCTAACAGATGGAGTGTTATATCTAATTTTCCCATCCTTAAACTGAATGATTAAAGAGTAAGATATGTCATTATAATATACATCCCTCCTACTGCCCTCTGTAATAGTTGAATAAACGTGTGGAGCATATCTTTCTAATTGAATAATATTATCACCTAAATTCGTCACGACATCTTTGGGTGACTTGAATAAAGAAGAGATAGCTGATATTGTCGCGGCCTTTAAGTCTGATGCGCTCATTTGTGGTATCTCGTAAATAACATAATCATTTTCGACATCTTGTTTACTAAAAAGACCCCTATCATCAAAACCAAATTCACACAAGGAATTAATACTTTGCCCATAAGAACTAGAAAACATGTTCAAAACAAATAATAATGATAATACTTTTTTCATATCACTTCTAATATTAACAATTTAACTAATATAATTATTTAAAAAAAACGTGGACAATCACTTCGTCTACGTTTTCCGGGTATCGGCAAATGACCCAAGCTACTTTGAACGAGTAATGTGCCCACGCTACGCGCAGGCATCCATCTTTACTCTTGTAGCTTTCTTCAATTTTGCCGATTTCGGAAAACAAGATTGAAAAGCGGACGCTATTCCTTTATGTCGTTAATTCTTTTATCCATCCATTGGCGTATATGCTTTATTCAATAAACTTGGTTGCAAAGGTACAACATTTTTCTTAAATTGCAACATAATCAAGCATCTTTATTACTACGACTTGAAAATCAACACTTTTTGGCATAGCACCTGACAATCGAATGAGTCTAATCTTCTCCATCATACCATTATCTCGTAAATCCCCATATTCTATAGCATTACAATTTTCTCGTAATCCCTCATGGTATATCATACCTTTAGGAGGGAGGGATATACATAATGCCATATAGCTACAAAAATATGACATCAATTCTTCATTTTGTTTTTCTATGCGTGCAGAGAAGTCCGACATTATGGTTTTGTTATCAAGTCCAATTCTTCGTAAGATAACTAATATTTGTAATAAGCCCAAGTGGAGTTTTACTATCCGTCCACTAACTCTTATTATGGGTTCGGTACATATCTGCAATTTCGTCTTTTTTATTGCATTTATGATATTACGTAACGAAAGATTCTCAAATGTTTCTATGGGAATAAGACTTCTAATGGTATCTTCTCGGAATCCAACCTCTTCTGAAATCATTTTATACACATAATTCTCAGTCTCTTTTTTCAAAGAATACTCAAAATACCCGTTACTACAGAATTTATCCATATAACCTTTGAAGTTCGTATTCTCCCCATAAAAGTGGTTGAATATCCTTCTCGTATTCTGATAGTCAAGAACAAAGACTACATTATCGAAGCCAAACTTATTGCCAACCATATCTTTGCCTGGCTGAACAAAATACTTATAGGAATAATCAATATGGGCTGAAAAGATATTCATTATTCTAAACAGATGAGCAGGATCCATTCTATCTAAGTCTTCAATAATGAGAACGATTTTCTTGCGTGGATGATTCTTCTTGTATATTTCAATACTGGTATTTATAATTCGTGATATAATATCGTTCTCATAAATAAGGCTGGTTCCTGTTTTGTCAACAAATGAGGTCAATGCCTCATCCAAAGAGTTGTTTCTCTCGAATTCTTTAAATTTCTCTTTCAACTTCTGAAACAGTTGCAAACCTGCAAAACCACTAAGTACAGATTTTGTAACAACTTCGTCACAACCTATAGCGGACAAATATGGTACTATCATTTCTGCAACGGAATGTACATTGTTCTGCAAATATAGGGTAAGCATCTGACTATCCGTCAAGACATAATCGTTCTCGATGATACCTTCTTTGAGTATCTGGAATAAGACATCGCGTTTTATCAATTCAAAGATGTCTTTGTTTTCCATCACCTGATAATTTACAGGATGGAGAACTATACTCACAAATCGACTTTTCTTTTCCTTGATAAACTTAGACAAGAAAAATGATTTGCCATCGCCATATCTGGCAGAAAGGATAGTACGAGGATGTGAATATAAATGATAGGTAAATGCTGTAATTCTATTGTCTATCGGAATAATCGGATTGCTCATAATAGTTCTCTTTTAAGAAAAGAATATGACTCTTTAACGTAATATCCAACAAAGCTTCCGTCTTGATTTGTTCCAATACGGATATAACAGCCTCCGTTGCGTGTATTTTCTTCTACATAGACTATTTTATCAATGTTCACTATCACAGGAGAACTTTTGTTGTCATTCAAATGGAGTTCTATGAATCTACTCATAATTACTTTTAATGTGTGCCTAATTTCCCGTCTACATGCCCAACGTAAATAGTCTGTCCATCCCCATTATCTGCACTGAAATGGATTCGTCCACATCCTGGAGTGTATCTTAAATGCCATTCACAATGGCGAGTTATACCATCTTCAAATGCAATATACATCTCAGGAAGTTGCCTTCGCTGTTCATGCTCTGGGGATGCCTTAAAGTGAAAAAGTTCACTTCTTAAGACTCCACCATTCAATCTTTGAGCTGCACTATCTATATCAAGTAACTTTAAAAATATTTGTTCTATTGATGGACGGTCTTGAGTTCTTTTAATTTGTCCCTTAGCTTTTGAAGAAAAAACTAAATGAGGAAATAGTTTTGGGAGTTGCAAAAAAAGCTCTCGTCCTGACGCAGGAATCGGAGCAAAAAGATTTGTCATCATATCAATATGAGCAAGACTTGAGACATTTTTACATGATGATTCAACATCTTGCTCAACTAAGTTGCCATTATCATCTTCAGAGAGTCTCTGAAGTATTATTTGGTAAGATGCTTCATCCCATCCTGTAGAAGAAAGACTTACTGCAAAAGTATTATTAATCTCTTCTGATGCCAAACCAAGACCAATACAATTCTCACCATTATATGTTGCCTGCATAAAGTATTCTTCTTCAATATCTTGCATAGGATTTTCTATGGTTGTCATTATATCAAGAATAAGAGTCTTCATGTCATCATCAACAATAGTCTTGTCATCTAAAACATCGAGAAACCATCTGTTAGCAGTCAATTGATATTGCCCAATTTTCTTATCGAGGTTGATACCACTAATATGTTTATTACTTAGGACCTTTATACAATTAACTAGCATATTGATTACAGAAGGCAGAGAACCCTCTGAGATACTCCCGTTTGCAGACAATTCATTAAAATATGCGAACATTTCAACAACTTGTTAGATGAGCTTAACTAAAGTATCTTCCCATGTATCAAAAAAGAACGGAGGACGGTCTGAGAGTTTACCATTATCACGAATCTTTATCTCATTAGTCAATGTAACTAACTGACCATTGACTGATTTGCGCTGAACAAAGATAAGATTTACGTCTGTCTCTTTTTCCAGCACCTTATCTTTTCTTGCCAATCTTATGCCATTAAGTAAATGGTCACTATGTGTCTCTACGATTACTTGTGCTCCGCATGAGACAGCCTTACTTAACATTTGTCCAAGCTTAACTTGTGCTGATGGATGTAAATGAGCTTCAGGATTTTCGACAAGAATTAGGTCACCTTCTTTGGCTTTTAATAGTGCTATAACAACCGGAAGTACAAATGAAAGACCGAAACCGACTTGCAAGGCAGAAAAATGTCCCCACACATCATCTAAGCCATATTCCAATTTAATGGTTTGAGGATCAGTGGCATAAGTATGAGCAGACATCTTCACGTTCATAATCCAACTCATCCAAGCATTTACATTATTAATCAATTGCTTATCAATTGCTTGACTATTACCATCATTAAACAGCATGCCATCCATTCCTATATTTTCGTTTTGCTGTAAAGACTTATACAGGTAAGCTGGGGTTAGTTCGCCCTGCACTCCCAATTTCGTATTGTAGGCTTTATCGCTTTGTACTCTATATTCATATCTTGGTCCTACTCGCTCCGCTGTCAAAAACTCCATCGAATCAGAAAACAGAGAAATTGTTTTATAATCGTCTCCTTCATAGACACAAGAAGGATTCGTGGCTTCTGGCTCTTGTGCATCAATTGTCCACGTATGCCTGCCATTCTCTGTTTCAACGGAAACAACCACATTTCTATCTGATGCCATTGTGTAGCATAATACATTAGCGTTCTCCATATTTACAAAATGACCATTCAAACGTATTTGCTTTTCGTCTTTATTAAGATAATCGACATCATAACTTTGCCTTAACATAAGCAATGATTGCAAGATGCTCGACTTTCCCATACCGTTAATTCCAGCAATCAGAGTTAAAGGAGCAATATTAAACTCCTCGTCTTCATAAGCCTTGAAATTGGTTAATGATATTCTTTGTATCATATAATAAAACTTGTTCTAATTCTTTTTTTTATATCATCTATTATTTCCTTAGGCGTACCAGGATTGATTATATAACAAGGAATCTGGGCTCTCATGAAACGATTCCTAAGAAAGAGGCTCATATCATTAAAATATTGGAATCTTGGCAAACGAGAATATGAAGATTCACCTAATTTATACTTATTATTTGCAAAAGCCAAGAGTGCAGCCAACCTTTTTACACCATCTATAGTTTTCCAGGGCATAACACTCCCGTCAAAAATTAATGGTAACAATGGTAGCCCAATTATTGCTGACTCAACATAAGAAGCACTCTTATTTACAGATAGTTGATCGGCGGATAAGTCATCAGCGACCTTTCGAACCGAAATGTCTGCTATACGACCATCCCTTAGACCATAAAGAAGTTCTCCTATGGTCATTATCTGACTTCTGAAATTTATACCATCAGATGAATACATAACTATATTGAATCAATTTTGCTGCAAAGATACTAATTTTCAACGATATTATTATCACTTCTATAAAAAAGTTAATTAAAATTGGCTTATTCTTCCACCTTAATATATATATAATAGTTGAAATCATCGGTGACCACACCTAACTTCGTGGCTTGCCACGTTCATGCTTATCTCCATGTACGATGTGACTCGCGGTCCTGTACCTTCGGTGTTCCAAATTCCAAACAAAGTGGCGAATTCTCTACCTTATGGAAGTTTTTTCTCAGAAAGAGTGAAAAGGAACACTGGAATTGGGATTTTTTGACTACCTTTGACTGCGTCGAATGTACTCTCGCTCGAGAAAACTCAAATAACTTTTGGTTTTCTTCTCGCTTAATCGTACCTTTGTACGCAAATTATAGGTGATATGCGACATATAGACTTTGACGACCTTTGGAAGAACCACTTGTTTGACTATAAGGATGGTGATTTGCTGGTGATTGACGACATCACCCGACTGA
>Ga0310694_10001687_pt1 | contig 24337 bp, 20 predicted proteins | sample 174DNAGHGhighgp2_FD_203884 | JGI IMG/M metagenome (GOLD analysis project Ga0310694, IMG submission 203884) | Sheep rumen microbial communities from Palmerston North, Manawatu-Wanganui, New Zealand - 1742 DNA GHGhigh gp2 (v2) (version 2) | ecosystem: Host-associated > Mammals > Digestive system...
CCTGCAAAGAGATAAGTGATCTGGCTGCCTCAGCACGTCTTCTTGCAAGCCCCATATTGTATTCATATCCTCCATCTGGCGAAGCATAGGCAGTCAATGTAGGTTTCGACACGTATCCTTCCTTTTGTATTTCACGTATTTCAGATTCAATCATTCGAATCTTATCCCAATCTACCGATGAACCAATAGTATCGGCACTATTATATTTAAACTGAATTTGGATATCGTTTTTGATATCAACTGGCTGTTCGGCAGCATTCTCATAGAACTCAGTAGTTAGAGGTATATCCTCTACTGCCGCGCTCATTTCAAGAAGTTTATAGGGCGATTTACGCAAACACGTTCCAGGATCGGTTTCTTCATAATAAGCCTTGTGATAATCTTCCAAAATACATTTTACCCTACCTCTATAAGTTTTATTTTTGTCTGGCTTGTCAAAATCAATAACTGTATCTAGAACCAAAATGTTTCTTTCTGGCAATCTATCTATGTAACTCCAGTCAAAAAGATAGCGGTTCTTACCCAATTCTATCTTGTCATTTCGACTCACCAACACGAAGCTATCCTGCTTAATAGGTTTGCCATTTAAAAAGGTCTGGTTGTTTTTATCTAAATTATGTATTCTGTAACCGCCATTGATGCTGGGACGGAAAGATATATGCATAGGACTAACCGTAGAGGGCACTCCTGATTTTTTCCCCAATGTATCAACCCATACACCATCAACATAGAAATCAAGATGACCGGTTAATTTGTTTCTTCCAAAGACATACAATATCTGCTCCTCCAGGTGTCTTTTATAACCTCGTCCCCTAAGCGTATCTATCCTTTCGGACATTGAATAACTATCCTCGTAACTATAGATAGTATCCCACCTATAAACTTGATATCCATATTCGTCTAATATCGGATTCCCATTTTCATCATTAAGATATGTACGTTCCATTCTACTGTTTACAATGGCATTTTTCAATGTGTCGTATGTCACAATTCGCAAGACTTCTTCACGTGATTTACCTAATGGATCGTAATCATTATATCTGAAAGCCTTGCGTCTGTTTTGTAGCTTATGGTAATCGTTGCCTTCATAAACTGCCGGTAGCAAATAAGCTATTGTATCTTCCGTTAAACAGTCAACGGCATAAGGAATCAAAGACAATCGTGAAATATCCATGTTGCCTTTTAAGGGAATCTCGAGATGATAGCCCCAGTGTTCTTTGCCATCTTCTAAATCAACAGCAGTTCGTCTGCTACCACCGCCGACAAACTTGCCTTCAACAATTGTCTGATCAATACGAAGATCTGATTGTATGCGTATAGTGTATTTAAACTTATTATTATCAATCTTGGCAATATCATAAAAGAATCCATCTCCGGGAATATTGTCAACATTTGCATCTCTGCCTAAAGGAACCAGATACACACCAGCATTACCGTCTATATCAACCAAAAGGACTACGCCTCCTTCACCAACGCCCAAAAAAGTAAAGACACCTGCTTCTGAATAACCCGTAAGTTCAAGAGCATTTGTTTCCTTCATGTCGAGTATTTGCCACGGATATTCTAGCGCTTTCATTCTGTTTTCGGTTGCTTTCTTAACCGACTCAGCCTTGGAGCGATTCGAGAAATGGCCCTCAAACAATAGGGTAACAGGCTTTATCTGTTTTTTGTCTAACCTGTTCTGAAGAAATACTTCAAAGGTATATTCTTTATTATCAGCCCTTAACTCAAAAGCAGACGACATAAATAAGAAGAAAAAACAGAAAAAATATCTCATATATTTGAGTTGATAAGCCATATATATTGATGTCTTCATGAAGTTTCTACTTTAATATATAGGACAGCGAGATGCCCAGACGGGTGGGCAGCAGGGTGTATCCTTCAGCATTGGTGCGTATCACTCCCTTGACGGAGTAGTCCACGTCATAGAAGTCACCTTCATAGTACTCCTTCTGACGATAGGCAATAGCGCCGAAACCAGCATGGAAGTCCAGGTTCAGACGCTTTGACAGCGACAACACATAGCCGAAAGTGATACCTAAGCCGACGGCATTGCCGTCATAGACCTTCCTCTTCCACGTGATGTCGTGTCTTGATAGTAGGCATCCCACACCCACGAAATAGCGGCTCATGGGACGACCTGAGAAATAATAGCGATACTCTGGCTGCAAGCCCAAGGCCCTGATCTTCTTGCCCCAAGGATGATAGCCGACAAAGGCGTTCATCAACAGCGTGGAACGTTCGCCCACCACCATCTCAGCACCTACAGAGGGAATCTGCAGGACATCCATCAGCACATCGGTATTGGCTGCCACCATCTGGGCGCGCGATGTCACCGCTGACAGCAACAAGCATGCAACTATGAGTATCTTTTTCATCTTTTATCTTTAATCATTCAAAAGAAATGGCAGTCGGCCATGAGCCAAAGCCCAAAGCCAACTGCCATCTATAGAGGTTAATCGAATACCAACGGCGCAACAGAGTCTTGAGTTGGATCGTTCGTGTCGTTATCAATATCCCATGGTCTCAATGTGGCTGATGCAGTAACCTGTTTAGGTCCAGCAATCTGAAGGACAACGCGATACGACTTACCTGGCTGATAGGTATTATTCATTCTCAACTCAATGGGCTTCTCATGGTTAAACATATCACCAGAGGTATTCTTCAGCCTTACAATAATTTTATACTTTATATAATTGGCAGCCGTAGCATCAGCATCAAGAACAGGCAACAGGATGGGCTGACCCACTTTGATGATGCTGTCATTCTGTATCTGCTCTTTCACAAACACGCCATCATTCTGTCCGATAACACCGAGAGGGGCCAAGTTGTTTACCCAATCATAACTAATCTTACCATTTTTCGTAGAGTCAATGTCTGCAATTATCAAAGAAGCGACAGTAGGAACTTTCTCCACAATAATGGTATCAATAATCATATCATTGGCTGCCAAGAACTTGTCCGCTTCATCTGCATTTTCATCAGGAACTCCCTGGATACAAAATTGCAAACGCATCATCTTGTGCTCGAAGGCTATTTCAGGGTTCTTGTCTGCATATCCCAACTGACGGAAGTAACGGCCACTATAACGGTACTTCTCTTTGCTGTTGTTCATATCGGCACCTGCCGACGTACCCCAGATGATATCTTTGGTACCATCAAGACCAGTGTAATTGACACAACGACGGGTGTCAGTCACTTCTATCTGGTCCATTTCCACACGGGGATAATAGCCATAGAAACGATAGCTGTACCAGTTACCCACAGGATACCAACGTGTTATATTGTCACACCATACGATATCTGTTCGAGTAGGTGCATTTTCATCATCCATTACAGCATTAGCTGCTACGTTCTCCATCCATACGGCCCACGGGTTGGTATAGTCAGAATTAGGCTCATAAGCATTTGAACCAAATTTCCACGTAATAGGATCCTCCTCGGGATTCGTAGTCTGAATATCCGTAGCAAGCATGAAGATACCTAGGCCGTCTAGTTTGAACAAGCCATCATCATTGCTTTCAATGCTTGAACGGGTCTGATGTCCACGCATAACAGACAGTCTAATCTGAACAGGACTATTGTCGAGGTTGACAGTTTCCGTCTTGGAAGCCTCATCGTCGGCAGAACAGGCTGTCAGCATAACTGCTGTAAGTATGGGAAGATAAAACTTTTTTATCCTCATAACAAGTTTGTTTTTTTATTCTACGTCTTCAACATCCTCGGGCTTAAGCACGATTGTTTCGCCTTCTTCCCATTTGCCAAGAGTGGTAGATATCTTAATGTCTGTCAGACCCCACAACTTAATCTGGACTTTATAAGAATAACCTTTCTGGAATGCTGAGCTATCAGACAGTTTGATATAGTCTTTATATACATAGGGGATGTCAGTATTATCTTGACTGTTTAAGGTCATCTGAGAGGGCTGACGCAGATAGAGAATCATCTTGTAGGAAGTCACATCAGGAGCCACCAGAAGAGCCTCACCAATTCTCACTGTATCTGGAACAAACACAGGATTCTGAGGATCGGTATTGTCCATATGTCCACAGCCTTTCAATGAATCAGGAATCAATTTGATCAAGTTATTGGCAGCAGTTGTAACACTGGCAGTATCACGCTGCATCAAAGAAAGTGTATCTGTCAACAATTTCTCTTGAGCATCTTTTGCCCACCAAATACACTGTTTTTCTCCTCTAACATCACCTACTTTTGCAATAGTCAGAGTGCCTTGATTGGGAGAAATGACTCTAATACTGTCTACGATAACAGGAGTGACAGGATCAATTGTCGATTCGCCACCAGGAATCACATCGAAAGTCAGACGCGTCAACAGATGACGGAAATCCAAATTTGGCTGAACTCCCCAACGGGCAGCAAAAGCAGAGAAAGCACGGTCTGCCTCATCATTACCACCAGCATGAAGCTTTGTTGTATCTGCCTGTGTGGGAACTGCCTTTGCCACCATTACGTCCTGTGAACCATTAATCTTAAAGTTAATCGACAAAGAGTCATCGGTAAACACAGGGGTTTCCACTTCTGCATCGTCCAAACGGTAGCCCCAGAAATCGTATCTTCCCTGAGTGGGGTAGTACTTAATAGAATCGCTAAGCGGAGTAGCAATACCTGTCTGTGCGCCATCAGGTGTGTAGAACGGAGCATTATTGTAAATAACCTCATTGAAGCCTTGGTCTTGCGAATCAAAAATAGCAAGAGCCATAGAATCTTTGTGAAGCATAAAGACATTGACCGTCTGCTTTACCCACTTGTTGTCACTGGCGTTATCGAAGCCGCCAACAGTACCAGTACCACGCGTAGTAGTACTATGTCCCATACCAATTTTAATAGGAATCAGCTCACTGCTGTCAAACTTACCCTTACCACCATCAGAGACGATGTCATCATTCGAGCAACTGCTTAGCATTCCAGCTATAGCAAGTGCAAAAAACAAATACTTTTTCATTTGCAATAATTTTAAGTTAATAATAAAATGAATAAAAAAAATTAGTCATCGTAATCGCCAGGATCATCCAAATGAATGGGTTCACCTGTCTTCCATCCTTCAACATTGGCAAACACCTGAATAGGCTGAGAACCATAAATGGCTATCATAATGGGATACTCCACGCCAGCTTCGAAGCCGCCATCGACTTTCAATGCATATTTAATAGGATTTGTATGCTCCACAAGAGCCGGCTCTTCTCCCTCCTTCCTTACAATCCATTCCGACCAATAGAGGTTAAGGGTATAGAGGGTGTCTGGAGCCACAAGCAGACTAGAACCTACCTTCACTGACGGACGTTCATACCATTTTATGTCTTTCATTGAATCATCGTAAGTAACTTCATAAGTATTCAGTTCCTCGCAAGGGTTAACACCATCGGAAGCTTCCCGCAGCGAAAGGGCCCTACGCTCATTGTCAAACTTTATGCCAATATCACTCAAATCACGCGAAGCCACTGTGAACGTTCCCTTATAACGACTTTCTACTTCCACCTTACGAAGGATTACATTTGAAGCGGTCTCATCACCTGGATAGGCAGTGAACGTCAAGCGCGCCAACTGATGCTTAAAGTTGACCATAGGATGGATACCTCGGTGGGCAGACTGCAAGCTATAGCCTCCGATATTGAGGATTTGGTTTTGTTCCTCTTCTTTAAGCGTTTTCCAGACACCCCAATAGGGACTACTGGCACCTTTCTTCAGTTCTTCAGTCAAATTGGGGGCATAGCCGCACATCAGGTCCTGGGTTCCATCTATCTCAACTTCATAGCTAATACCCTTTTCCTTACGATTCGTTCTATTTATCTTGGCATCGTCCATATAATAAGCAAAGAAATTATATGGTACATCGCCGTAATCTCCATAAGTCGGCGTGTTATCCTCATATTCTACATAATCCAATCTTCCTGAACCATTGGCATGAAGTTTCATAGAACAACCTTCATCATAATTAATTCCATCAAGAAGACAGTGTCTGTTCTCATAGTCAATAGCATATCCAGATATATTGGGGTCATTATAACGAGACCTTCTGAAGTCTGTTTGTTCTTGCAACTCTTCATGACCACTTGTACTATAGCCATCACGGAAAGCATAGACATAGAAAGTAGAATTCGCAAGACGAATGGGATTCACCGTGTCATTATTCTCAAACGCACCTAAACCACGAGTCTTTACAGTAAAGATGTTTTGCTCATTGACAAAGACCAAGATTGGGGTCTTGTCTGTCCACTCGTCTTGGTTCTCTATCCCCGTCTTGCCTTGTGTCTTGTCATAGTCTATGCCCGGATACGATTCTGAGCACGATTCCAGTACAGCCAAAGCAGCACCGGCAAACAGCATTTTGGATATGATTCTTTTACGTATCATTATATATTATTCTTTTTTTCTCACTAACTAAATATCAACAACGATGGAACTATCTGCCCTTTTCCACACATCGAGTCCGCCATTGTCATCCGAGCTCTCAAGGACTTTCTCACCATCCACCACCATCTCTGCATTGATTACCAGAACAGCTTCTTCCATATTTCGCAGAGCATGCTGGCCGTCTTCGGTAAGACGGATAAGGTTAGCCCGTTCTAACGTATGAAACAAATTGATGATACCCTGGAACTTCTTATTGCGTCTCTGGGTAGGGTCATCCGGATCAACTGCACTACAGCATATCATGACCTGCATGATGCCTGGTCCCATGTAGAGGTCATCGGATTCGCTTTTCACAATGCTTGGCACATCCATGATAGCTGAACAACTGACCTTCTTGGAAGTCTCTGTATCTTGAGCGAACTTAGCCTTGAACATCATCTTCTTCGTCTTCGTGATATCGATATAACCAGAAGCGAGATTGATGACATACGGCAAGCCTGACATCTCCACAAAAACAGAGTCAATAGTAAACGGCTGTTGTGGAGAATCCTTTAGAATATCGAATTTTAAGGTAATGCGCTGGGTAAGTCGCCTTAGATTATGGAACAGAATTCTATGTAAATATTTCTCGCGTATCGAGTATGTAAGAGTATCATAGTAAATAGGATGCGATGATGGTTGCATATAGTCACTATAACCGTTATAGTCTGTCCAATCTGGCAAAAGCAACTTCAGATGAGGATCGTTCTTCGGATACGACTTATACACCGCATTGAGTTCACTCATGGGCATGGCATCGTTACGCATGTAATGGTCAACATTCTCATAGTCGATCTCTTCATCGTTGCGATTGAATGTCACGAACTTATACTCGCCACGACGCAACTTAAACCAACTTGTATTGAAGGTGTTAATATCTGCAACAGTATCGGTGATTTCTTTCGGAGCGTTCCAAAGATATGTACCCTCAGAGGGAGAACCTGTAGAAGAAACCCTGGCAGAGCTTTTCCACAAATCAATAACACGCGTTGCCACAATCATCATCGAGTCATTAAGCTCATTTGGATTAATACCACCCCAAGAAAAGTTGTATTCCACCGAGACAGCATGAGGATGCTCATACTCCTCACACAACTCTACTTCTGTATCGCAGGCAACCATTAGCAGGGTGAGCCATCCTAGAAGAACAAATGCGAAACGTTTCTTCATTGCTCACCTCCTTTCTCGGTTTCTTCAACTGGAGTTTCCTCCTCAACCGGATCCTTTGATTCATCCTGATTTTCAGGGGTCTCATCTTCAACAGGTTCCTGTGTTTCCTCCTGCTTTTCGGAGGTATCCTCTTCAACCGGCTCCTGTGAATTTTCTGGCTTTTCGGAGACTTCCTCTTCTACCTGTTCCTGCTTTTCTGCAGCCTTTTCATCAGCCTTCTTTTGCTTTTCAGCTGCTTTTTTCTGCTTTTCAGCGGCTTTCTCATCAGCCTTTTTCTGCTTTTCTGCCTCTATTGCAGCTTTTTTCTGCTCAGATGCAAGGGCAGCATCTGCCTTTTTCTTTTCTGCAGCCTTTTCAGCAGCTGCCTTCTGCTGGGAAGCATTCTTTTCAGCTTTCTTTAACTCGTTAGGATAGTATAGTTTGAACAACTCGTCGAACTTCTTACGCAGCCCATCCATATCCATCTTCTGAGCTTTTTTCTGGGTCTTTTCCGTTAATTTCGCATCTATCTTCTCACGATAAGCAGGATCTACATCGTAGCGCCAATGATACTTATTGGTAATCGGATGACTGCCAAGACGATAGACAAAAGCTACACGCACCTCAGAGAGCATGGGATAAGGCAACACCTTCCAGCCATTTCTTGCCAAAACTGGATAGCAGTCACTCTCACGGTCGTGACGGAATTCATCGTATTTTGTGAAACACAAACCACCACTCACACCAAATTCAAGATCAAGAGAGTTGCCACTCTTAAACTGATACAGCGGTTTGATAATACCATATGTTAAGCCAGCAGACAATGCAGAGCCCTGCTTTCCTTTTTTAGCTAACAGCAAAGAGTATTTGGTATAGGCGGCATAGACACCACGATAATATGTTGTATTGGGATGTTTCAGCCGATAGCGGTTGGTAGAGAAAAGACGTTGCAGAATATTCTTGGCTGGCATGACAGATGTAACCTTAGTAACATCGGTAGTATCATTATTGATTTGTCTTGTACGCCAATACTGACGGAATTCTCCGCGTACCTCACCGATGTTGTAAACTTGTGCTGGTTTAAACGTTTGATAGGTCTTCCAGTTGCCCTTAACGCCAACTGCAACAGAATAACGACTCCAGTTATATTTACCCAAATCAAACTCCACAGAAACATTTGGCACTAACAACAGCCAATCAACTGAGTTAGTGCGAATTGATATCCGTTCTGCTATTGTCAATGAGTCTAGTTTACCCGACTTATCTACCATCTGAGCACTCACCAAGAGTGGAAATAGCATAAGATATAATAGTAAGAAACCTTTTATTTTAAACGGTCTCACGATAATATCTGATTTGTTTTTGATCCGTTAGTTATTTTTTTTGGGTGCAAAAATAATTAAAAAACATATTACCCCCCCCCCATTTTGAGTTATTTTTTGTTAAACGGATTAAACTTTTGAAATTTCTAAACAAAAAAGCGTACCTTTGACGCGATTTATGAATCAATCCAAATTGTTTAACGAAAATTGACAAGAAACGATGAAAGTATGTCCTAAATGTGGTGCAAACCTGAATGATGAGGTGATTGTCTGCACGGAGTGTGGTGCCTTGCTGTCCGGAGGAGGGCAGGAAGCTCAAGAAGTTCAAGAGACTCAAGAAGTTCAAGAGGTTCAAGAGGTTCAAGAGGTTCAAGAAACTCATGATGCCATGGAAAGTCCTGGCACCCAGGAGTTTTCTATCACTCCAGAAACTTCTGTAGCTTCAGAAGCTACCGAAGTCCTTGAGCCCACAGTTCCAGAAACTCCGGAAATCCTGGAAACTCCGGAAAGTCCGGAAATCCCTGTGGCTCCTGTCAAAGAAGAAAAGAAAAAGGAGAAGACCCCCAAGACGCCTAAGGAGAAGAAGAAAGGCGGTAAGATATGGCGGTGGATTCTTATTATCCTGTTAGTATTGTTAGTCGCAGCAGCAGGCACCGGTTTCTACCTCCACAGCACTGGAAAATTGGGCGAGGTCTTAGAACAGACAGGTCTCAATACGCTTTTGGAGAAGGTGGGAATCAACTACTCCAATGAAAGCAGCAAAAGCGAGAAGACCGAAGACGACGAGGATGAGGATGACGGTGACGAAGAGGAAAACGACGGAGATGAGGAAGAAACTGACGGCGACAACTCTGAGTCAAAGGATGATGGCGACGATGATCTGATTGACGAGAACAACCTGAACGATGGGAACGATACGCCTGCTGACGACAAAGTAGAACCCACAAAGTTTACCAATGAGCAGAAGCCGTCGGAGCCGTCGAAGGCATCGAAGGCATCGGAGCCATCGAAGCCGTCGAAGGCATCGGAGCCATCGAAGCCGTCGAAGGCATCGGAGCCATCGAAGGCATCGGAGCCATCGAGGCCATCGAGGTCTCAGATATCCCAGCCCACCTCGACCTATGTTACTGTGACTTCGAATATCCCCAAGGCGATGGTGACAGTCGATGGCGTGGATGTAGGATGGGCACCCTGGAGCGGTACGCTGAGTGCCGGCCGTCATATCTTCTCTTTGAAGGCCAAGAACAAGGCTAAATTGAAGACGCCCGACTTCAGTGTCAACGTCTCTGGCAACAATCAGACCATTCCTATCAACGTGCCAGACCCATCGGTTTTCAAGTAAAATTGAAACCGAAAAATTGAAACATGAAACCTTCAAACATGAAACCTTCAAACATGAAACTAAAAAAGGATGCCGCAGCATCCTTTTTTTGTTTGATTACAAGTGCAATGTATGTCCCATGCGTTCCTGTTTCGTCTGCAGGTAACGTAGGTTATATTTGTTGGGTGTCACCTCGATAGGCACATTCTCCACAATCTCCAGGCCGTAGGCCTCCAGACCTACACGTTTCACGGGATTGTTGGTCATCAGTCGCATCTTATGAACTCCCAGATGACGTAGCATCTGCGCCCCGCAGCCGTAGTCACGCTCATCGGCCTTAAAGCCCAGACACAGGTTGGCATCAACAGTATCGTAACCTTCTTCCTGCAATTTATACGCCGCTAACTTGTTCATCAGTCCGATGCCACGGCCTTCCTGTTGCATATAGACAACGACGCCCTTGCCTTCCTCCTCAATCTTCTGCATGGCACGGTGTAGTTGTTCACCGCAGTCACAGCGCTTGCTACCCAGAATATCTCCCGTCATACATGATGAATGGACGCGCACAAGGATAGGTTCGTCTTCTTTCCACTCACCCTTGATGAGAGCAAAATGTTCCTGTCCGTTGCTTTTCTGACGGAAGGGTATAATACGGAAATGACCGTATTGCGTGGGCATGTCCACCTCCTCGCCCACCTCGATGAGCGACTCCTGTCGCAGACGGTAGACAATGAGGTCCTTGATGGTAATAATCTTCAGACTGTGTTCTTGGGCAAAAGCCTGCAGTTCTGGCAGACGAGCCATGGTACCATCGTCGTTCATAATCTCCATCAGTGCACCGGCAGGATACAGTCCTGCCAACTTGCACAAGTCGACAGCCGCCTCGGTATGTCCGCTACGGCGCAGCACACCATTGTCCTGGGCGTACAACGGATTGATATGTCCCGGTCGGCCAAAGGTCTGGGGTGTCGATGCGGGATCGGCCAGTGCACGGATAGTAGCGGCACGGTCGTGAGCCGACACACCCGTAGTACAGCCTTCCAGCTTATCCACGGTAATGGTAAAGGGCGTACCCAGCACCGACGTATTGTCTTTCACCTGCCGCGGCAAGTCCAGCTCTTCACTGCGACTTATCGTGATGGGTGCGCACAATACGCCACGGGCATATTTTAGCATGAAGTTCACCATCTCTGGCGTGATCTTCTCTGCTGCACAGATCAGGTCACCTTCGTTTTCACGGTCTTCGTCGTCCACAACGATGACGAACTTCCCTTCGCGGAAGTCGTCGATGGCCGACTCAATGGTTGAAAGCATCTTATTGTCCATAATCATTCATTTTTTCAGTTTTCTTTTGGGGAGACTATTCACATCGCCTCGATGGTTGCCACCATCTCACGATTGGTCTTCTCAATGACCTTCAGGTCCTTATACAAACGCAACCTGAAACGGATCATACGGCAATAGAAGAAGATACCGACGGGCAGCACCAGTCCCGTAATAGCATTGAGCCAACGCTGTCGGAACGGTCGTGTATGGGCATGGGTAGCCAGCACCGGGTAGTTGTTCAACAGATGAAGCACTTTCTTATTGCGCGTATTTCCCAAATCCTCTATGACCGTCTCTAACAGGTCGCTAATCTCTTGGATGCGCTGGTCGTCGCCAGGTCGGAAGAAGACCTTGATGGGGTTGGGCCACTTCCATAGTTTATGCTCCTGATGATACAAGGTGATATCATCGGATATCTTTTTCAAAAGTTCAGTATCATGTTGATAATCAGGATCGTAGATAACCACCTCTTTACGCATGACGTTACGTTTCTGTCGCAGTCCGAAGATGCGCATGAACAGCAGTCTATAGGCATCGGCATTAAAGACCGTCGAGTCGTTGTTGGCCTTATAGGTAAAGAACACCGCCAATGGCGTGAGCACCATCGTCGAGATGCTCTTGCCGAACCACACCGTCCAGTTGTCATCACGTGCCATACGCATACCCGAGTTCTCAAAGATATAATAGACGATAAACACGATGACCGAGATAATGACCGGCACACCCAGTCCACCTTTGCGGATGATGGCACCCAAAGGAGCACCAATGAAGAAGAAGATGATACACGACAAGGCCAGTGTAAACTTTCCGATGGCCTCTATCATGTGCTGTCGCTCATTCTTACTCATCTGCTTAGCAACCTCGGCCCTGAAACTCAGGTCGGCAGTAGCATTCTGTGCTTGTCGCGCCGCCATCTTCACCACCTCACGACGGTTGTCGCTGGTGAGCTTGGCAAACATGTTGTCAACATTTGGCAGTGTTTTCTTCATTGCCTCCTTCAGACGCGCAGAATCACTGGCAGTCAACGGGTTTTCGTTGAAAACATAATGTCGGGCCTCGTTATAGAAAGCATGTCCCACACTGTCGTTATAGACACGTATAGAATCTAGGTCGTGCATGATGCGCTTCAACGACTTGGCCGCAGCTCTGTCGGCAATGGCGCCATCGTCGGCCAGGTTGAACTCGTTGTCAAAGTCCAGCACAATCTGCTTGTGTGCAAATGACTCCCGACGGTAGGGCACCTGAGCCACACCGCCCATCTCCTGCTGTCGCATGTTCTCAAACCACTCACCACTCCACAACGTCAGTAGCAGGTGTTTCTTCTCTGCCGTCGACTGTATCATGGCCGAGTCAGCCAGGATGATGGCCTGGTCTTCATAGGAGTTGGTCTGTCGATAGACCATCACCCCATAGAGCATGCCTGTCTCCTTGTTCTTTTTCTCAACAAAGATATTGGTGTTAGGTAGTCCGTCATAGAACTGTCCCTCAGGTATCTCCAGCTCGGGACTCTTCTGTTTCATCGAGTAGAGCAGGCGTGCAAACGACTGGTTGGCTTCGGGGCCTATCACATCCTGAAAATAGAACGACACGCCGGCAATCATGATAACGATGACGATGAGCGAGCGCATGCTCTGCATCAGCGAGATACCGGCCGCCTTGATGGCTGTCAGTTCGGAGCTCTCTCCCAGATTACCAAAGGTAATAAGCGATGACAGGAGAATGGCCAGTGGCAGGGCCTGCGGTATGAGCATCAGGCCCATATACCAGAAAAACTGACCCAGCACATCGAGGGTCAGTCCCTTTCCGATGAGCTGGTCCACATAGCGCCACAGAAACTGCATCATCAGCACAAACTGACAGATGAAGAATGTGCCCACAAAGAGCAGTCCAAACTGCTTCGCTACAAATATATCTATTTTTTTGACTATGCGCATCTGTTGTCAGCCATCAATAGCCGCTCGACTGGTGCAGCCGCTCGATATTGCCGTCCCACAGCTCGTGCAGGTCGTCAATATCTTCCTCTACGGCATAGTCAACCACCAAGAGACAAAGGTCTTGCGTCAGCTCACTCTGACCAATGCGCATCTCCCAGAAGGCATTCTGGTCTTCCTCGTCAACCCATTGAAAACGGATATGGCTGTTCTTTCTACGCTCCACGATGTTTGCTCGCAGCGTATGGTGGGCGCCAAAGGGACTGCCCCATGTAAGACTCATCACACCATCGTCTTCTACAACCTGATCAGCCAGCCATCGCTCAAGCCCGTGATCAGTGCTCATCAGTTGCCAAAGGAGATCGGGCTGACGTCCTTTTAGCGGATATTCTAAATTCAAACGTTTTTTTGCCATATATGTCTGTCTAGGTTCTTAGTCCTATGAAACATCTCTATTACTTGTCGGCTACAAAATTACAAAATTTATGAGAAACAAGACCATAGTCAACCCGTTTTTTTTCGTCCGACCAATAAAAAATGTTAAACCTTACACAATTCTTTCCATCTGACGCTCCGTTTTTCAGTTTATTTCGTACCTTTGCACCCGCTTAACGAAAATCATGGCGGGATAGCTCAGCTGGTTAGAGCGCATGATTCATAATCATGAGGTCGCCGGTTCAATCCCGGCTCCCGCTACAAAGACGCTACGAGGCAACCCTCGCAGCGTCTTTTCTTTTGCATGTATTCCCGCAAGCTAATGGTTGTCTCCCTACAATCTTATGGCAGTTTTCCCACAAACGTTGTGATGCTTCTGGGCGCCAACGTGGTATTACCATCGGTGGTGACCAGGGGCTTCAGTGTCTCTCCCTCCACGTCGCTGGTACGGTAGGGCTGCCAGATGATAGCCGAGGGAAAACCTCGGTCCACTGTGTGTGTTTCGGTTTTCCCGAAACATAAAGTGACGGGCTGTTCCTTGTCGCTGTAGTTGATAGCCACGACGACCCACAAGCCGTCTTTATTCTGATAAGCAGAGACCATCACGCCATAGGGATCTTCCTTTTCTTTGCTGGTAACCTCATAGCGCACGGCACCTGGTCGCACAAAACGGCTATAGTTACCCAGACACCACAGCAGACGCGAGTCACGTGCCCGTTGCTGACGGTCAAACACACGGATCAGTCCGTCCTTGTAGTTACCGCCACAGGCTCGCCACCACGACCAACTCTTAGCATGACCATATACCAAATCGTGATGGATGACGCGGGCCACGTATAGTCCTGTCTTCATCGTGAAGTCATAGCCTCCGCCACCGCCTATCTCCTTGTCATTATCCATGATGCACAGTTCTGTCTGCCAGTACTCGGCATCAAAGGTCTGGAGTGCGTCGTGCAACTGCCTGCGTATCCGCTTCATGTAGCGCACAGGCGTGTTGGTCCAATAACTATGCGCTAATATCAGTCGCGGCACGTTGGGCAGGTTGCCCAGATAGGTATCGGTGCTGTCCTTACAAAAGAAGGCGCTGATGGCGCGTCCGCGTTTCCACGAAGTCTTATAGATATCGAGCAGACAACGCAGGTCACTCGACTCGTTAACCATAATCTGGGTGCTGAGTCCTTTATCCAGGAAGGCCTTGCTGGTCTCACGTACCAATCGGGCTATCTCTCGGTTCGTAGCCGGCGAGCCCTCCTGTTTGGGACCTTGCCAGTTCCAGTGGCCGTCGGGCTCGTTCACCGGACAAATATAGTCTATATGCAGACCATGCTCGCGCTCCAAACCTGCCACCGCCTCGGCCATGAAGCGTGCAAAGTCGTCATAGCACGTATCGCGCAGGTTCAGCGTGCCGCCACGTCCCGTATTGGTGGCCAGACCGTTCTGGGTGAAATAGACTGGGGGCGAGTTGAGGAAAGCCAACAGTTTTTTCACGCCCCGCTCCTTGGCCATGCGCAGAAACTTCAACTGACCTGCCTGTGCCGTCCAGTCATAGCTGCCATCGGCCTGCAAAAAACACTCCGTTCGCGTACCTCTATTTATATAGGAGGAGTCACCCTGATAGGCACTGCCTGCCCCTAGATTAAAACGCCAAACGGACAGGCCGATACCATGTGGCTGTCCATTGGCATCGTTCTCTGTTGAGAACAGCCAGTCGGCAATCTTCTGCTGTTCGGCCTCATTATCCCACAGCCCAATCGTCGGCATCGACCAGCAATCGGAAGCGCCAAAATGCTCGATGGTCTGGCAGGGCTGACTGGTCTGGATGATAAATGTCTGGGCAACACAGGTCGTTGCCAGCATCAGAAATAGTACGGTAGCTTGTCGTTTCATCGTCATGTTGCGTAATATTTGTCGCAAAGTTACGAAAAAATCTAAGCTTTTCTCCCGTTTTTGCACTTTTTATATCTATTTGTGCAAATATTGAAAAACTTTTTGTACCTTTGCAACACAAAAACAGAAGGCTATGAAAGCATTACAGAACTTTGATGAGTTGGTCGATCACCTGAAACAGTCAGGTATGTGTCGTCGTGTGGCCGTTGTGTGCGGTCGTGATGAGAGTACTTCAAGTGCCGTTGAACGGGCAGCCCACATAGGGTTTGTAGAACCCATCTGGGTTGACGACCCCGACGTGGATGTAGCAGCAGCGCAGGCTGTTGCCTTGGTTCGCGAGGGCAAGGCTGACGTTATCATGAAAGGTCTGTTGAACACTGACAACCTGCTAAAGGCCATCCTGAACAAAGAGACCGGCATCCTGCCCAAGGGTCGTGTGCTGACACACCTTTGCTGTGCCAAGATGGCGCAATACGACAAGCTACTGTTCATGACCGATGTGGCTGTCATCCCCTACCCCACCAAGGAGCAGCGCGAGCAACAGCTCATCTATCTGCTGACGCTCTGTCGTAATATGGGTGTCGAGGTGCCGCGCATCGCCCTCATCAGTTGTTCCGAGAAGGTGAACCCCAAACATTTCCCATGCACCGTAGAATATCGCGAACTGGTGGAACAGGCCAACACCGGACAGTTTGGTCCCTGCATCGTGGACGGTCCGCTCGACCTGAAGACCTCGCTGTCGCCTGCCGCCCTGCACAAGAAAGGCCTTACTTCTCCTCTGGAAGGACGGGCCGACGGTCTCATCTTCTCCGATATCCAGGCTGGTAACGTCTTCTACAAATCCATCACGCTTTTCTGTCAGGCTCAGACGGCAGCTATCCTTCAGGGACCGCAGGTGCCCGTGGTGCTGACCTCGCGTGCCGACGCAGCCGACAACAAGTTCTACTCGCTGGCGCTCGCCTGTGTTAATGCTTAATTCTTAATGCTTAATGCATAATTGATAGATTTGAGTGATATATTTGAGTGATATATTTAAAAAGGTAGATTTAAGTGATGAAGGAAGAGAATGTCATTGTATCTAAAAGTTATGCTTTTGCAGTAAGAAGTGTCAGGCTGTATAAGTTCTTGTGTGATGAAAAGCATGATTATGTCATAGGCAAGCAACTTATGCGAAGTGGTACCAGTATCGGTGCAAACGTTAAAGAGGCTATACGCGGATATTCTAAGGCTGAGTTTACGCAAAAAATGGGAATCTCTCTTAAAGAGGCAAGTGAATCGGAATTCTGGATTGAACTGCTACGCGACACGGAATATATCACAGAACAGCAAGCGGATAGTATGTTGACAGATTGTCGTGAGCTCATAAAGATGTTGATTTCAATTATCAAAACGTCTCAAGGAAAAAACTGATAATTAAGCATTAAGCATTATGAATTAAGCATTGAAATTATGTTTATCCTTGTCATCAACCCAGGTTCTACCAGTACCAAGATGGCTGTCTTCGAAGACGAGAAGCCAATGGTGCTGCGCAGCATCACCCATACCAATGAAGAGTTGGCACAGTTTGACGATGTCACCGAACAGTTGGACTATCGCAAGCAACTGGTACTCAACGAGCTGCAGCGCATGAACGTGCCTATGGAGTTTCAGGCCGTCATCGGTCGCGGCGGACTGGTGAAACCCATCGCCGGCGGTGTCTATGAGATCAACCAGCGCATGCTCGACGACACGCGCTATGGCATCGCTATGCACAACCACGCCTGCAACCTGGGGTGTCTCATCGCCCACGATATTGCACAGACCATCCCTGGCTGTCGCTCGTTCATTGCCGATCCTGGCGTGGTTGACGAACTCAACGACTATGCGCGCATCAGCGGATCGCCCCTCATGAACCGCATCTGCATCTGGCACGCCCTGAACCAGCGCGCCATTGCGCGTCGCTTTGCCAACGAGATAGGCAAGCGCTACGAGGATCTGGACCTCATTATCTGTCATCTCGGTGGCGGCATCTCGGTGGCTGCCCATCAGCACGGGCGTGCCGTCGATGCCAACAACGCGCTGGACGGCGAAGGTCCCTTCTCACCCGAACGTGCCGGCAGTCTGCCTGCTGCCGACCTCATCCGCCTCAGCTTCAGCGGCAAGTATTCCGAGAAGCAACTGTTGAAGCGTATTGCAGGCAAGGCCGGTCTGAATGCCCATCTGGGGACGGCCAACGTCAAGGAGATAGAACAGCGCATAGCCGATGGCGACAAGCATGCCGAACTGATTCTCAACGCCATGATCTATCATGTGGCGAAGAACATCGTGGGACTGGGTGCCGTCTTCTGCGGCAAGGTCGATGCTATCCTGCTCACCGGTGGACTGGCACGCTCCGAGTATGTCATCAGTCGCCTGCGCCAGCGCATCGAGTTCCTGGCACCCACCTACTGCTTCCCTGGCGAGGACGAGATGGAAGCCTTAGCTCTCAATGCCCTTGCCGTTCTTCGTGGTCAGCGCGACGTGATGGAGTACGAATAGTGGTAAGCGAATAGTACATTTTTAACGCACACAGTGTTCAAAATTGTGGCATTGCTATCTTAAAACGGAATCTGTGTCCCTTCAAGACAAAAATAATCTTCATTTATACCCTATTATTGGGAAAAAAGTATGAAATTTGTAGCCAAATCATTTTTCTATGGCTACTTCTAACGACCAATTCGGGTACATTGATTTCAGCAATACCGTTGTAGATTACAAGGACGGAGATGTCATCATCTTCGAGCATGTGGATATCTTGTCAAAAGCTTATCCGCTAAAACCCAAGACCACCCTTCTTGCCCTCTGCAACGAGGGAGGCATCACTTTGACCGTCAACGGCAAGGTCTTGGAGTTTTCCGAGGGCGATGCCTTCATCTGTCCTCCCAACGCCAAGGTGGAGAAGAGTGTGCGTGGTGCCATGCTAGACTGTATGGCCATTGGCCTGTCTGACAACATCATTCAGGGTCTGCTGCACGACAAGATGGAGACCTGGAACCACATGGTCTATATCAACCAGATGTACAAGATCACGTTGAGTGAGTCGTGCAAGATGGACATCGAGCTCTATTACAAGCTGCTGCTTTCCAAGTTGCATAACAAGCAGCATGCACCTTCCTATCACACCCTGCAGGCCCTGCTACGCGCACTCCTGCTGGATTTGTGTCAGGTGCTGGAGGAGAAAAACGGCACCTTCGAGGAGCAGCATCACTCGCAGGGCAAGAAACTGTTCAACAGGTTTCTCAGCCTCATCTCCAATAACGACGTGAAGCGCCAGCCTATTGCCACCTATGCCGACCAACTGGCCATTACACCAAAATACCTCACCATGCTCTGTCTGAAGTACAGCAACAAGACGGCTTCCGACTGGGTGGTACAATACACGACCGAGGATATCCGCTTCTATCTGAAGAACAGCAACCTCAGCATCAAGGAGATATCAGCCATACTGGGCTTCTCCAATATGTCGCACTTCGGCTCTTATGTCCGAAAACACATGGGCATGTCACCCAGTGAGTTCAGACACAAGAAGTGAATTTTTGACGAAGGGACGAGTTTTTTGACGAGAAGACGAGAGAACGAAAAAAATGCTACCGCACAGCAATTGTGGCAGTAGCAAATTTATTTTATAGTACGATTGCCTAAGCAAGATATTAAAAACTTCGTCTTCTCGTTCTCTCGTCAAAAAACTCGTCCCTTCGTCAATAATTTCGTTCTTTCGTCTTCTCGTCAAAAAAACTCGTTCTCTCGTCAAGAACTAAGCATCGATATTGGCGTAGGTAGCATTCTTCTCGATGAACTCACGGCGAGGCTCCACATCGTCACCCATCAGCATGGAGAATATCTCGTCGGCCTCGGCAGCGTTCTCGATAGTCACCTGCTTCAGCAGGCGGTTCTCGGGATTCATGGTGGTCTCCCACAGCTGCTCGGGGTTCATCTCACCAAGACCTTTGTAGCGCTGGGTGTGTACCGACTTCTCGTCGCCTGCGGCGTTGCGGTCGATAAACAGCTGGCGCTGCTGCTCGGTGTAGCAGTATTCCGACACCTTCTTGTAGGTGCACTTATAGAGCGGGGGCGTGGCAATGTAGAGGTGTCCGCCCTGGATTACCTGTGGCATGAAACGATAGAAGAGCGTCATAATCAGCGTGTCGATGTGCGAGCCATCGACGTCGGCATCGGTCATGATGATAATCTTATCGTAGCGCAGCTTGTCGATGTTAGCCTCGCGGTCGCCTTCGCCATCCACGCCGAAGCGCACGCCTATCGACTGAATGATGTTCATCACCGACTCGGCCTCGAAGACACGGTGCCACTGTACCTTCTCCACGTTCAGGATCTTTCCGCGCAGGGGCAGGATAGCCTGGAAGTGACGGTCGCGACCCTGCTTGGCTGATCCACCTGCCGAGTCACCCTCGACGAGGAAGATCTCACAGGTCTTCGGATCTTTGTTCGAGCAGTCGGCCAGCTTGCCTGGCAGACCACCACCGCTCATGGGGTTCTTACGCTGCACGCTCTCGCGAGCCTTGCGGGCGGCGATACGGGCAGTAGCAGCCAGCACCACCTTGTCGCAGATGAGCTTAGCCTCCTTCGGGTGCTCCTCCAGATAGTTCGTCAGGGCCTCGCCTACAGCCTGCTGCACGGCGCCAGCCACCTCGCTGTTGCCCAGCTTGGTCTTGGTCTGTCCCTCGAACTGGGGCTCTGCCACCTTGATAGAGATAACAGCGGTCAGACCCTCGCGGAAGTCCTCACCGGCAATCTCAATCTTTGCCTTCTCAATCTGCTTCGATATCTGCGGGTCGTCGTCGGCATATTTCTTCAGCGTACGCGTCAGCGCCATGCGGAAGCCCTGCAGGTGGGTACCACCCTCGATGGTGTTGATATTGTTCACATACGAGTGGATGTTCTCCGAGTAGTCGGTATTGTACATCACGGCCACCTCGATGGGTGTGCCCTGCTTCTCGGTCTTCAAGTAGATGACGTCGTCGAAGAGGTGGGTGCGGTGACGGTCCACGTAGCGCACAAACTCCTTTAGTCCATCCTTGGCGTGGAACACCTCTTCCTTCAGGTTGCCGTCCTCGTCAGGACGCATATCTTTCAGCGTGATGGTGATGCCGGCATTCAGGTAGGCCAGCTCGCGCATGCGCTTGGCAATGATGTCGTACTTATATTCAGTGGTGGTGAAGATAGTACCGTCGGGCCAGAACTGCTGACGGGTACCTGTGAGGTCGGTGTCGCCCACGATCTTCACGTCGTACAGGGGCTTTCCCTTTTCGTACTCCTGCTGGTAGATGTGACCGTTGCGGAACACCTGCGACATCATGTGCGTTGACAGCGCGTTCACACAACTCACGCCCACACCGTGCAGACCGCCTGACACCTTGTACGAACCCTTGTCGAACTTACCACCGGCGTGCAGCACCGTCATCACGACCTCCAGGGCGCTCTTGTGCATCTTCTCGTGCTCATCGACGGGGATACCGCGACCGTTGTCCTGAACGGTGATGCTATTGTCCTCATTGATGGTCACCTCTATATGGGTACAGAAGCCTGCCATCGCCTCGTCGATAGAGTTATCGACAGTCTCGTTTACCAGGTGGTGCAGACCCTTCTCACTAATATCACCAATATACATGGCCGGACGCTTGCGTACAGCCTCCAGACCCTCGAGCACCTGAATATTGCTCGCTGAATAATTGTCTTGTTCCTGCCCGTTCAAACCGAGCTTCTCTGTTGTTTCTTCTGCCATTTTATGTGAATGTCCTAAACGCGTGCAAAGGTACAAAAAAATTGGTAAAATACAAAACAAAATAGCAAGAAAAAACAAAGAAAAAGACATTTTTTCACGTCTTTCTCTTTGTTCTTTCCATCAGCGGTTGTCAAGGTCCCCATATTCGCTGCCTGCATCGAAACAAGGACAGTCCTTGTGGACGTTGGGGAGGTCTCGGTGTCCCACGATGCGGGCATCGGGATGCGCCTTCTTCAAACGCTTCAGCAACCGCAATAGCGACCGCTTCTGACGGGGTGTACGGGTATCGGCAGGATGACCGTTCGCATCGAGGCCTCCCTCATAGCACACACCTAGCGAATGGGCGTTGTAGCCTTTGGCATGAGCGCCCACCAGTTGCTCGTGGCGCGTCTGATAGATGCAGCCCGACTTTCTCACATAATAGTGGTAGCCCGTGAACCCGAACCTTTCCGCATGACAGCGGATAAGTGCTGTCACGGGAAAGTTCTGGTCACAGCGCGTGGCCGAGCAATGGATAACAATCAAATCAATTCTTCGCATTTCTTTTTGGTTTTTACAACAACAAGGATAATTTATAATTAACGACTTTAATACCCATCATTGTCGTCTTTCTTATGCGCCTACGCATGCCGTCGTTGTCAGTGATGTGATGATTGCGGTGATGATGGTCACAGCCATCTCCAGCACTCGCTTCCAAGGAAATTTTTTCATTATTGTTGAGTTTTTGAGTTGATAAGTTGATGAGTTTTTGAGTTGATAAGTTGATGAGTTTTTGAGTTTAAGAATTTAACGGGAGTTATCGGGAGTTAACAGGCTTTCAGCCTGTGGAGTTATCGGACAATAGTTTTTTGCAGATGGGGTGCACACAGAGTATCGTCCGTTCGCTCCAGCTCTGCTGGCTTTTACAAAGCGTAGCGACTAAAAGAACTTCTCGAGCCGCAGGCTCGTTCGCTCCAGCTCCGCTGGCTTTTACAAAGCGTAGCGACTAAAAGAACTTCGCCAACGCAGTTGGCTAACTCCCGTTAACTCCCTTTTCGATTAGGGCTCTTCGGGTTCAACCGGCGTCAGACCGCCGCTGCCGCCCGAGTTCTGCCCAGGCTCAATGTTCTGGTACTCCTTCAGCTTAGCCTTGCTGGTCATGAGCAGTGTCTTGTACTCGCTCTCCTTACCCTGGTCACCCACGAAGCGGATGCGGATCTTCTTGAAGTTGGCGGCGGTGAAGTCGCTCTCGCTTTCGGCACCCTCGGTAGAGGACGACAGGTAGAAGGTGCCCAGACCCTCCAGTTTCAGCTTGTAGCCCTCCATGAGCAGCTCCTCGAAGCAGCTGATGAACTTCTCCACCACGCCCTTCACCACGTCGCTGGTGTAGATCGATCCGTGCTTCTGGATGTGCTTGCACAGGTCGTTGGTGGTGAGGGTCTCACGTGTCACCAGACGGCCGTACCACTTCTGGTACGCCTTCTCATTCTTACTGTTGTTGTTCTGATACTTAATAAAATTAATTGATCCCATAGAAACTAAATTAAAAATTAAACATTAAAGATTAAAACTGTGAGTTGATAAGTTGATAAGTTGATGAGTTTTTGAGTTTAGGAGTTTCTGATTTTCTGATTTGGAGTTTAGGAGTTTAGGAGTTTGGGAGTTTAGGAGTTTAGACGATAGACTTGCTGACCTCTGCAGCGGCAGCAAAATATTTCGTCTTCTCGTCTTTGACCTTCGGTCGAGCCTGCTCACGCTCGGCATAACTGATGCAAGCATCGTTCTGCACTCGCTTAATCGCAGCCTTCGTCAAAAAAAACATTCGTCTTCTCGTTCTCTCGTCAAAAAAAACTCGTTCTCTCGTCTTCTCGTCAAAAAAACATTCGTTCTTTCGTTCTCTCGTCAAAAAGCCTCGTTCTTTCGTTCTCTCGTCAAAAAGCCTCGTTCTCTCGTCTCACAATGCAAAGGTACAACAACAGCAACTGCCCATTCATACGTTCCCATACGTTTGCAGGAGATACCGTACGATAATGTTTAACGATGTGATAAGATTTATACAAAAACCACAAAAACCCTCACGCAGTATGTGTCGGACTTGCAGTCCTTTTACGATGGAAGGCATTTATTTTTCCTTGTGTGCAAGCACCCAGATAAAAATATCTACCTTCCATCTTCGTCTCTTGCAGAGCCATCACATACTTTGTGAGCAAAAACCTCGATTGTTATCACAATCTAAAAAACAAGCTTGTTTTACCTGAATTTCGCTTTCGTCATGGTTATCGTTAAGGTATAATTTTTTTTAGGCTTTGATAAAAGCCGGTGTTTTTGCTTTTTGATGTTTGTAATAACGATAGTGATGTGATAAGTGATATGTCTTGGCGTGAGAGCTCGCTCTCAAAGACAAAGGCATAGCATTTAGCACAGAAGCTCAGAAAGAGCTACAAACATCGAAAAGGGTTTTTCCTGTTTTTTTTCTATAACTCATCTTTACGGCTCACCGAGGAACTCGACGATGTGACGCACGGCCTGGGCCGAGAAGTACTTGGCAAAGCGGGGTTGGTTGCAGGCGATGAGCGCCTTCTGCAGATCCGGACAGCGCCGTATCCAGCTGTTCAGGCGGTTCAGTGCCACGTGGGCATCGCTGTCGGGGAAGTACAGCAGGGCGAATTCAGACTTGGGGTAGCATTTGATGGTCATCATGATAGGTTTGTCGGTTATTGCAAGAAAGTGACGCACTTTACGGGAGAGAATGACGCACTTTACGGGAGAAAGTGACATACTTTATAAACGGATCAGAGGAACGGATGTATCGGAT
>Ga0310694_10001689_pt1 | contig 24309 bp, 19 predicted proteins | sample 174DNAGHGhighgp2_FD_203884 | JGI IMG/M metagenome (GOLD analysis project Ga0310694, IMG submission 203884) | Sheep rumen microbial communities from Palmerston North, Manawatu-Wanganui, New Zealand - 1742 DNA GHGhigh gp2 (v2) (version 2) | ecosystem: Host-associated > Mammals > Digestive system...
GCGGCGTTGATGAGGCGCACGCCTTCCTTCATGCGGCTGATGCCGAAATGCCCCGCGTTATTGGCGTAGCGATGGTCGGCCTTGATGTAAAGCAGGCCGTTGCCGGTGAGCCGGTAGGAAAGCTCGCCCCGGGCCGGCAGGCAAAAAAGCAGCGTCAAAAAACAAATCAGCAGCGCCGCGCTTCGTTTTTTCATTTCATTCCTCCAGGGTCATGCGCGCTTCCAGCACCCGGGCAAAAGCCTCCAGGCCAAGCTGATCCGCTTCGGAAAAGCGGTTCAGGTCCGGGCTGTCCAGGTCCATTACCGCAGCCACGCAGCCGTTTTTTCTAAGCGGCACCACGATCTCCGCGTTGGACGCGCCGTCACAGGCGATGTGCCCCGGGAACTGATGCACGTCAGCCACCCGCTGGGTGGCGTTTTGCGCCCAGGCCGCGCCGCATACGCCCCGGCCCTTCGCGATCCGGATGCAGGCCGTTTTGCCCTGGAAGGGGCCCAGCACCAGTTCTTCGCCCCGCACCAGATAAAACCCGGCCCAGTTGAGCCGCGGAAGCGTATCATACAGCAGCGCCGCCGCATTGACCATAAGCGGCACGTACCAGCCTTCTTCCTCCGCCAGTGACGCCAATTGCCCGCACAGCAGATCATAGTCCATGTTCATCGGCTCCTTTCGCGCTTATTTTACGATAATTTTGCCGGAATGTAAACAGGGCACCGGGGGCCCGCTTCCCTGGCGCAAAGAATAGGAAATCCCGAAAAAAACGATGTATTTTCAGCGCGTCATGAAAATCATCTCCCCAAATCGGGCAAGCTGATTCCGGGAGGCGATGCGCATGGCGGCGGTGCTGACAATGCTGTTTTTGCTGTGGATCACCCCGGTAAAGGCCGGGGCGGTGGTGAATTGGAACGGGAAACGCCTGCGGGTCAAGCTGGGGCTGATGATATGGGGCGTGAGGCTGCGAGGCGATGCGCGGCTGGAAAACGGGCAAAGCGAATTGCGCCTGCTGGGCCGGAGGGTCACGCTGCCCCGGCGCAAAAAGCCGCGGCCCGGGGCGATCGGCTTTGCGCGGGCGCTGCTGCGGGTATATGCCGCGCATCCCTGGCTCAGGCAGGGCGGCAAAATCCTGCGGGCGGAAGCGGAAATCGGCCTGGGCATCCGGGACGCGGCGCGGGCGGCGCTGCTGTGCGGGCTGATACGGGCAGTGGGCAGCCTGATCCCCCGCGCGCGTTTCAGGGCCTGCCCGCGCCCGGACGGCCAATGGAGCGGCCGGGCAATGTGCATAATCGAGGGCAGAGCGGGCATGCTATGCTTAGCCTGCGCGCTGGCGTATCTTGCCTGCGTGCAAAAGGAGGAAAAACCATGGAGCATCCCATCGGCAGCCTGATGCAGACCACGCTGGAAAATATCAAGGACATGGTGGACGTGAACACCGTGATCGGCGAGCCCATTCCTACTTCGGGCGGCGCTACGATCATTCCGGTGTCGAAAGTGAGCTTCGGATTTTTGTCCGGCGGCGGGGAATATGACGCCGCCAAGCAGCCCGCCAACATGAATCTGCCCTTTGCCGGCGGCAGCGGGGCGGGGGTGTCGGTGCAGCCGGTGGGCTTTCTGGTGGTAAACGACGATGGCGTGCGCGTGCTGCCGGCCCAGTATCAGACGGCTTTCGACCGGGCGGTGAACGCCGCGCCGCAGCTGGTGGAGGACATCCAGGCTTTGATCGGCAAAAAGAAAAAGGAACAGGCGGCGCCATGAAGAAAATCATTGCGGGGCTTTTCTTTGCGGCGGTTTTTCTGTATAATGGAAGCGCGATGGCGGCGGCACGGTCCGCCGTGCTGATGGAGATGGACACGGGCCGGGTGCTTTACGCGCAGAACGCAGACGAAGCGCTGCCCATGGCCTCCACCACCAAGATCATGACGGCGCTGCTGGCCATCGAGCGGGGAGACCCGGAAGATAAAGTCACCGCCGGGAAGAACGCGTTTGGCGTGCCGGGCACCAGCATTTATCTTGCGGAGGGCGAAACGCTGACCCTGGAAGAAATGCTCTACGGCCTGATGCTTGCCAGCGGCAACGACGCCGCGGTGGCCATTGCCGAGCACATCGGCGGCAGCGTGGAGAATTTTTGCCGCATGATGACGGAGCGCGCCAGGGCGCTGGGGTGCGAACAAACGCAGTTCACAACGCCCCACGGGCTGCCCTCGCCGGGGCATTGCACCACCGCCAGGGAGCTGGCCCTCATTGCCCGGGAAGCCATGAAGCTTCCCCTGTTTCGCCGGATCGTGAGCACCCAGCGGGCGTCCATCCCCTGGGATGGCCACGATTGCAGCCGGGTGCTGAATAACAAAAACCGGCTTTTGTCCTCCTACCCCGGGGCCATCGGCGTCAAGACCGGGTATACCAAGGCGGCGGGCAGGTGCCTGGTGTTCGCCGCGGAAAGGGAGGGCATGACGCTGCTGGGCGCGGTGCTCAACTGCCCGGACTGGTTTGACGAGGCGGAGCGCATCCTGGATGCGGGCTTCCGGGACTGGCAGAGGGTGACGCTGCTTTCAAAAGGCGAGCGGGTGCGGAACATCCCGGTGAAGGACGCGGTGGTGGACGGTGTTTCCGCCGTGGCGGCGCGGGATCTGGCCGCCCCGGTGCGCGTGGACTGCTGGCCGTCCCTTAGGATCGACCTGCCCGATTTCCTGCCCGCGGGCATCCGCAAAGGGCAGCAGATCGGCACGGCGTCGCTGTTGGACGGGGACGAAGTGATCTTTACCGTGCCGCTGCTTTCGGGGGAGGACGCGCCAAGGGAAACCTTTTTTCACCGCGTCGCCCGCATCGCCGCCGCCTGGGCCGCCGGAGAGTGACGGCGCTGCCGAAACGGAAAAAAACTGGCCCGCCTGGCTGCTTTTCGCCGCCGGCGCGGCCATATGGATCATGGAAAAACGAAGGATTTAGCGGAACAGACTGCAAAGGAGCGAAAAACACATGCGCCTGCAAAAATACATGGCCTCCTGCGGGGTGGCCAGCCGCCGGAAGGCGGAGGAAATGATCGCCGCGGGGCTGGTTCGGGTGAACGGCGTCACCGTGACCGAAATGGGCACCCAGGTGGAAGAGGGCGACGAAGTGCGCCTGGAGGGGAAAATCATCCGCCCCGAGACGGAAAAGAAATATGTGATCTACCACAAGCCCGCCGGAGAAGTGACCACCGTCAGCGATCCGGAGGGCCGCACGTGCGTGCTGGATCATTTCCGGGATTACTCCGTCCGGCTCTATCCCGTGGGGCGGCTGGACTATGACAGCGAGGGCCTGCTGCTGCTTACCAACGACGGGGCGTTGACCGAAAGGCTGCTGCACCCCAGCCATCAGGTGGACAAAACCTACCTGGCCCGGGTCACCGGAGAGGTAACGATGGACGAGGTGCGTTTGCTTCGCCAGGGCGTGATGCTGGACGACCATAAAACGTCCCCGGCGAAGGTGCGGGTGCTGAAGATGGAAACCTTCGCCACCCAAATGCTGGTCACCATCCACGAAGGGCGCAACCGGCAGGTAAGAAGGATGTTTGAAGCGGTGGGGCACCAGGTGCTGCAATTGCGGCGGGTGAAATTCGGCCCGCTGGAACTGGGCGATTTGAAGCGCGGCCAATGGCGGGAGCTGACGGCGGAGGAGATCCGCTCGCTCCAGGCGTACCTGTGACGGGGCGGCGTATGGGGTACGAGCTGAAATCCGCCAGGTTTCTGGCGGCGGAGGTATTGGAAAAGGCTGTCGCCCCGGGGGAAACGGTGATCGACGCCACCATGGGCAACGGGCATGATACGCTGTTTCTGTGCAATCTGGTCGGCGAAACAGGAAAGGTATACGCTTTCGACGTACAGGAGAAGGCGATGGAAAATACCGGGAAGCGGCTGGAGGAAGCGGGCGTGCTTGGCCGGGCGCGGCTCTTTTGCCTGGGGCACGAGCATATGGCGGAGGAGGTTCCGCCCGGCGTCAGCGCCGTTGTGTTCAACCTGGGCTGGCTCCCCGGCGGCGATCACGGCGTGACCACCCGCTGGGAGACCACGAAAACCGCCGTTTCCTCGGCGCTGTCGCTGCTGAAAAAAGGCGGCGTGCTGGTGATCTGCGTCTATCCCGGCCACGCGGAGGGCGAAAGGGAGCGACAGGCGCTGGCGGCGTATTTATCCGCCCTGCGGCCCCAGGAATTCAACGCGCTGCGGCAAACCTTCCTGAACGCGGGAGAGGGCGCGCCGGAGTGCTTCGTGATCCAGAAACAATAAAATTTTCCGCGGCATGAAACAATCGGGCCCGTTGCTCCGTCTTTATTGGAGGAGGAAGCAGCGGGCTGAATTCTACGGGAGGGATACCGATGAAAAAACGGATCATGCTGACGGCGCTGTGCCTTCTGCTTGTGCTGCCCCTGGCGGCGCTGGCCGGGGAGCCGGAAATTCCAGAAGGCGATTTTCATGCGCAGCAGACGGCGCTGAAAAAGGACCGGTCCTGGCCGGTATACACGGGGCCGGGCAGCATTTACGGCCAATCCGGCGGCGGCAAGGCCAAGGCCGGAACCAACGACTGGGTGCAGGTGCTGGGCGGCAGCGACGGCAGCTATCTGCTGGTGCAGTACGCCGTGAACGGCGGCAGGCTGCGCATCGGCTGGATCAGCGCCGACGCGCTGCAAAACAGGGATTCTGCCGACACCCGGTCGCTGGGGGATTCCTTCGCTTGGCGGCCCTGCCATGCGACGGAGGACGCATTGCTGACCGACGATCCCCTGATGAGCCAAACGGCGGTGGCGCGGGTGAGCGCCGGCGCGGGCCTGACTTACCTTGCCCGGATGGGGGATTGGGCGTATGTGGAGTATATGCCTGAGAATGCCAGCCCCCTGTGCGCGTTCGTTAAGCTGGATCAATTGGAAATGGACCCGGTGCCGCTGGACAGCCACCCGTATTTCCGCTATATCGCCGATTTCCTGGCGCAGTGCGGCATCGAGGCGGAGCCCACCGGCATCGCCCACAGCCGGGAAACGGATCCGGGCAGCAGCGCCACGCTATGGTTTGATTTGAAGGGCGGCGGCCGCTTCCGGGCGTACTATTACGGCTCGGAATACGATCCGCTTTTGACGCCGCTGGAGTTCAACTGTACGATTTACGATCCCACCGACGAGGAATTGGGCAAGTACCTGGACGGGGCGCTGGGTTTGCTGGCCCAGGCGGAAGCGGGGGCCATCGACCGGGCGCGGAACTGGCAGGATGTGGAAAGGGAGCGGCGGGTCGTCGCAAGCAACGGCCTGCTGTATCACGAATACCTGGGCGAACAGGGCCTTCGGGTGCTGCTGGAGCAGCTGTCCCGCCATGACGGCCGGGACGCGCTCAACAGCCTGCGGGCCCGGCTGGCTTCCCGTATCCTGGGGAAAAGGGACAATACGGCGGTGGACCCGGCACTGGGCTGCGCCTGGTATGACGCGCTGACATTGAAAACGCAAAACGATTTGCCAACGCCGGACCCGGCGGTGTGGGAAAGCGACCCCGTGGTGGCCGCGGCGGAAAAGCTGCTGATGGAGCAATTCACGGCGCAGTACGCCCCGTATTATCATTTCCCGGATTACGAGCCGGAAAAGGGCGTGTTCGTGGTGGCGCTCAAGGAATGCGCCAGGCAGGAAGCGGGAAACCGCGTCACCCTGTGGGCGGCCATGGGCATGGAGCAGATCGGCCTGTACGACGGGGTGGACTGCCGCCTGATCAGCGGCGGCTGGTATCCGGTGCGGCTGACGTTGGAGGACAGGGACGGCGCGTATGCCCTGGCGGAGATGATCGAGCCGGAGGACGGGGATTACTACTGGCCCAGCATCGTGACCATGTGCGACGGGGATGAAAACCTGGCCGAGACCCTGGTCCAGGCCGACAGCGGCATCCGCAGCGCCGAGGAAAAATACCTCTCCGCCGCCGGGTATCCCGACGCGGTCATAGGAAAGTAAGCCAAGAAAAAAAGGACTGCGTCTCACAGGCGCAGCTCTTTTTGTTTGCTGTTTCGGTTATTTCGCCATTTCCACGGCCACCTGGGAGGCCAGGCGCACGTTGTTGAGCACCAATTGGATATTGGAGGCCAGGGATTCGCCCCCGGTGAGCTCGCACACCCGGGCAAGCAGGAAGGGGGTGATCTTTTTGCCCTTCACGCCCTGCTCGTCGGCTTCCCGAAGGGCCTGGTCGATGGCGGCGTTGATCTGGTCCGCCGGCATGGCGTACTCTTCCGGGATCGGGTTGGTGATCAGCATGCCGCCGGGATAGCTTAGCTCCCGCTGGGCGCGGATGAAGGAAGCCAGCTCCGCCGGGGAATCGGCCCGGTAATCCACCGCAAAGCCGCTGTGGGGGGTGTAGAAGGCGGGCAATTCCTGGGTCTTGTAGCCCAGCACCGGCACGCCCTTGGTTTCCAGATATTCCAGCGTCAGCCCCAGATCCAGGATGGATTTGGCCCCGGCGCACACCACGGCCACGGGGGTCTGGGCCAATTCTTCCAGATCGGCGGAAATATCCATGGTGGTTTCCGCGCCCCGGTGCACGCCGCCGATGCCGCCGGTGGCAAACACCTTGATGCCGGCCAGCGCCGCGATGATCATGGTGGCGGCTACGGTGGTGGCGCCGTCGGCCTTCCGGGCCACCAGCACGGGGATGTCCCGCCGGCTGGCCTTGGCCACCTTCTGGCCTTCCCGGCCCAGATAGTCGATTTCTTCCTCGGTGAGGCCGGCGCAAAGCTGGCCGCCGATGATGGCGCAGGTGGCGGGCTCGGCGCCGTTTGCCCTGGCCTCGGCCTCGCACTTCAGCGCCGTTTCCACGTTCTGCGGATAGGGCATGCCGTGGGAAATGATGGTGCTCTCCAGGGCGATCACGGGGCGGCCCTCCTCAAGGGCCTTTTTCACTTTGGGCGACAGTTTCACATGCGGATTCATGGGATTTCTCCTCCTTAAACGATGTCAATGGCGCGTTACGCTTTTTCGGCCAGCCTGGCGATCACTTCATTGCTCCGGGCAATGAAGTTTTTCAGGTCCTCGGCTTCCAGCGGGCGGGAGGAAAGCCGGGAGAGATCGAACAGCTGGCGGCACAGCAGCTGCGCCGTATCCTGATCCTCCATGGCGGCCAGGTGCTGCACGGTGGCGTTTTGACGGTTCAGCACCAGGGTATACTTGTTGGGGAAGGAGAAATCCTGGCCGTAGATGGCGCTCATTTCCTTGTAGCGGCGCATCTGCTCATCCTCGGTGAGCATGACCGGCAGCGCTTTGTCGGATAGGGCTTCCAATTTGACCGTCAGCTCGGGATCGTTCAAGGCGTCGCGGAACAGCTTTTCCATCTTGCCCTGGTCGATGTCCTTGCCCTCTTCGCTTTCCTCGGTCAGGCCGCTCACGTCGGCGTCCACCCGCGCGAACTGGGTGTCTTTCAGGCCGCCGCCAAACTCCATGAAGCTCATGAAGTTCATGTCGATCAGCGTGTCCATGACCACCACGTCGATGCCCCGGGCGGTGTAGAGCGCCACGGCGGCGGCCTGACGGCTGGCCTCGGTGGTGTAGTATACCTTGCCCTCGGCCTTGCCCTGGTTGCGGGCCTTGTATTCCTCGATGGTCAGGTATTCCCCGGCGGTGGTCTTGAACAGCAGGCTGTCCTTTACCATGTCGAAGAACTTCACGTCCTTGATGCAGCCGTATTTCACGAAGGGATGAATGTCGTCCCAGTAGGCTTCATACTGCTTGCGCTCGGTGTTGAACAGGCCGTTGAGTTTGTCCGCCACCTTCTTGGTGATGTGGGCCGACAGCTTTTTCACGTATCCGTCGTTTTGCAGGAAGGACCGGGAAACGTTCAAAGGCAGATCGGGGCAGTCGATCACGCCCTTTAAGAGCATCAGAAATTCGGGGATCACTTCCTTGATGTTGTCCGCCACGAACACCTGGCGGTTGAACAGCTTGATCTCGCCCTCCTGGCCGCCGAAATCCTTCTTGATCCGGGGGAAGTACAGGATGCCCTTGAGGTTGAAGGGATAATCCACGTTCAGATGCACCCAGAACAGGGGCTCCTCAAAGGTATGGAACAGCTTGCGGTAGGTTTCCTTGTATTCTTCGTCGGTGCAGTCCTTGGGGTTTTTCAGCCACAGGGGATGGGTGTCGTTGATGGGCTTTTGGGCCTCTTTCTTTTCCTCCTCCTCGGTGCCGGTGGGCTCGTCCTCCGCCTTGGGGGCTTCTTCGCCGATCACCTCCAGGTAAATGGGCACGCTCATGTAGCCGCAGTAGCGGTCCAGCACTTCCCGGACCCGGAATCCCTCCAGGAATTCCTTTTCTTCCTCAAAGATGTGCAATGTAATGGTGGTGCCGCGCTGGGCGCGGCCGCCGGTGCGCATGGAGAAGGCCATGCCGTCCTCGCTCTCCCACAAAACCGGCTCGGCCCCGTCCTGATAAGACAGGGTGTCGATGCTCACCTTGTCAGCGGCCATGAAGGCGGAATAAAAGCCCAGGCCGAAATGGCCGATGATGCCGCCCTTGTCGTCGCCGGTGTAGTTTTTCAGGAATTCCTCGGCGCTGGAGAAGGCCACCTGGTTGATGTACTTTTCCACTTCCTCGGCGGTCATGCCGATGCCGTTATCGGTGAAGCGAAGCTCGCCCGCTTCCTTGTCCACCGTCACGGTGACCCGCAGGTCCTCCCCGGTGTCGCCCTTGAGCATGCGGTATTTGGTGATGGCGTCGCAGCCGTTGCTTACCATCTCGCGGATGAATATATCCTTATCGGAATACAGCCAGCGCTTGATCACCGGCATGATGTTCTGCGCATGAATGGAAATATTGCCTTTGGTTTCCATAGAAAATGCACCTCCTTATGGGTCTGCTTCATGTGCAAAAAGCATTATAGCACGCTGCGCAGGAAAAAGCAACAGAAAATTAGCACTCTTGGCAATCGAGTGCTAATTTTCGCGGACGAATCAAAATTGAGCAGCTGCTTGTCATTTTTTGTCGATGGCATGCCGTAATTTTGCCGTATTTTACAGATAGTATGATGCTGCCTGAATGGCGCGGTGCGGGGAGAGGACTGCCCCCTCGGTTCGCTTTTACGCATCGGTTTTTTTGCCGGACGGGTACTCGCCGCTCCCCTCGCGGCGAGTTTTTTTGTTTGCCCGACAGGCGGACGCGGCGGCTGGCGGCATAAGGCCTGTGAAAAAGACCCGGATGGCGCGGATCGCGGCGGGAGAGGAAAAACGGGCTTGACGGCGAAATACAAGAATATGCGAAGGACGGCGCGGTCAAATAAAACAGGAGAGAAACGGGATGCGGCTGCTCTTCATTACCGGCGTCCAAACGCCCGGCGAAACGGCGGACCGGATCGCGGCGTTAATTCCGGGCTGCCGGTGTGAGGAAGGGAGAGAAAAACCGATGGAACTGAAGCGGCTTTCGCTGGCGGACAGGGAACTGATCTCAGCGCTGTTTTGCGACGTGTTCACCCATGCGCCGTGGCATGACGACTGGAGCGATCCAGAGCAGCTGAACGCCTATATCGACGATCTGGTGGGGCAGCGCTGCTCGCTGGCGCTGGGGTATTTTGACGGTGAAAAGCTGGCGGGCCTGGCGATGGGGTATATCAAGCATTGGTACGCTGGCACGGAATATGTGATCGACGAATACTGCATCGACAGGCGGCTGCAGGGGCGGGGCATCGGCAGCGCTTTCCTGCGGGCCATCGAAGCGTATCTGACCGGGCAGGGCATCCGACGGATGTTCCTGCAGACCGAGCAGGACGCGCCGGCTTATGCATTTTATCGGCGCAGAGGGTTTCAGGAACTGACCGGCCACGTTTCTTTTTCAAAGGAAATCAAGCCGTGACGCAGCCAAACGGCATGCCGGCCCGGCATACGAAAGCGCGCGCCGTTTTTTGCGGGGGACAAAAAGTGAGAAAAAGCTGATATTTTTTTGTGAAAAAGGCATTGACAAGGGGCCGGATATGGCTTTATAATGAATTGCAAACGATTGCGACGCAAACGATTACGTTCAAAAACCAGCGATTCCGATCAAAAAAATCCAGCTGTCCGGGGGTGAAATGGGGCATGGTGAGGCTCAAGGATATTGCCCAGGCCTGCGGCGTATCGGCGGCCACGGTATCCCGGGCGCTGAACGGCATCACCGATCCCAACGGCGACCGGGCGGCGTTCATCTGCGAAACGGCCAGGAAAATGGGGTATTATCCCAACGCCGCGGCCAGAACGCTGAAAACCAGCCGCTCCAACAGCATCGGCATCCTGTACGAGGACCGGCTGGACCACGAATTTTTCAGCTCCCTCATGAGCGAAATACGCAGCTGCGCCGAGGCCTACGGCTACGATCTGACCTTCATCCGCCGTTTTTCCCAGCAGGGCTATTATGAGCGGGCGCGGCAGCGGAATCTGGACGGCGTGCTGGTGCTGCAAACGAATTTCTATTCCAAAGATGTGCAGCGCCTGATCGACGGGGGCATCCCAACGGTGCTGATCGACCATCGGCATGAGGGCTGCGACAGCGTGACCAATGATAATTTCGGCAGCCTTCGGCAGATCGTGGAGGCGGTAAGGGCCCAAGGCCACCGCCGTATTGCCTTTATCCGGGGCGAGGATTGTCTGGTGACAAGGGAAAGGACGCGGGGCTTTCAGACCGCGTGCCGGGAAGCGGGCATCCCCCAGCCGGAAGAATATCTCCGCCAGGGGCATTTCCACGATCCGGCGGACTGCGCCCGGGTGGTGGAGGAGCTGATGGCGCTGGAAAACAGGCCCACCTGCATCCTCTGCCCCGACGATTTCAGCTGCCTGGGGGCGCTGGAAACGATGAAAAAGCTGGGCGTCCGGGTGCCGGAGGAAATCAGCCTGATCGGCTACGACGGCATCCGCATGACCCAGAAGACCCATCCCCGCCTGACCACATATCTGCAAAACACCGAGCAGATGGCCAGGGAAACGGTGGCGCTGCTGCTGGACGCCATAGAATGCCCGGAGGAGCACGCGCCGCAGCAGATCACCGTCAGCGGCACGCTGATCCACGGCGAGACCCTGGGGATGGCAAAGATGAGCTGATCCGCGAAAACGCGGAAGCGATAAACAAGGAACCATTATTAAAGGAGGAAAAACCATGAAAAAGACACTGGCTGCCATTCTGTGCCTGGCGCTGCTCCTGAGCGCGATGAGCATCGTGCCCGCTGTGGCGGAGGAAGCCGCCGCGCCGGCCGGCCCCGTGGCGTATCTGATGTATGCCGACGGCGCCTGGGCCAATCAGTACTGGTATGACGGCAAAGAATACCCCGTGACGGCAAAGACCGTCGAAATCGCCGGCCCCGGCGCGTACACCGTGGGCCTGGAATTCAATGAGGAAGCCGCCGGTCTGGCCTTCGCCGCCATCGGCATTGACAAGGGCGAAACCGCTCTGCCCGGCTACACCATTGAAATCAAGGCCATCCGCGTCAACGGCGAAGAGATCGCCTTTGAAAAGGGCTACACCTCTTCCGACGACGGCGTCGTGACCCGCATGAACATCTATAACGAATGGGTCGGCGAAATCCCCGCCGACGCCCGTTCCTTCGACGGCAGCCTGGAAGGCGTCAAGCCCGTCATCGTGGACAAGGAGCTGTTCGCCGCGGTGAAGTCCGTGGAAGTGGACTTTGTGCTGCATCAGTACGCGCTGGACACCGCTTACATCATGTATGCCGACGGCGCCTGGGCCAACCAGTACTGGTATGACGGCAAAGAGTATCCCGTCGTCGCCAGGAACGCTGTGATCGACGGCTTCGGCGATTATACCGTGGGCCTGGAATTCAATGAAGAAGCCGCCGGTCTGGCGTTCACGGCCCTGGGCATCGCGAACGGTGAAAAGACCTATCCCGGCGCTTATATCAGGATCAACGCCATCCGCGTCAACGGTGAGGAAATCGCTTTTGAAAAGGGCTACACCTCCTCTGACGACGGCGTCACCACCCGCATGAACATCTACAACGAATGGGTCAGCGAAGTGCCTGCCGACGCCCGTTCCTTCGACGGCAAGACCGACGACGCCAAATGGATCATCGTGGACAAGGAAGCCTTCGCCGCTGTCAAGAGCGTGGAAGTGGACTTCTCCCTACTGCCCGTGACCGACGTGGCTTACTTCATGTATGCCGACGGCGCCTGGGCCAACCAGTACTGGTATGACGGCAAAGAATATCCCGGCAAGGCCGTCACGGCGGAAATCACCGGCGCGGGCACCTATACCGTGGGCATCGAGCTGGACAATGAAGCCGCCGGCCTGGCCTTCGCCGCGGTGGGCATTGCCCAGGGTGAAAAGACCTTCAACGGCTACTTCATTGACGTGAAGGAAATCAAGGTGGACGGCCAGCCCATCGAACTGGGCAAGGGCTACACCTCCTCCGACGACGGCGTGACCACCCGCGAGAATATCTTCAATGAATGGGTCAGCGCGCTGCCTGCCGACGCCCGCCGGGCCGACGGCGACCTGGAAGGCGCCAGCTGGATCATCGTGGACAAGGAAGCCTTCGCGGCCTATAAGACCATCGAAGTCACCTTCGACTACATCTACGGCAAGCCCATCGTCAAGAGCGCCGACGCGCCCCTGACCGAGGAAGAAGCCGCCGAGCTGCAGAAGAAGGATTACAACGCCTACATCGGCGTGCAGACCGAAAGCTACATCTTCCGCAACACCTGGGACGAAGCCAACTACGGCCGCGATTCCGAAACCAACCCCGGCTTCTTCACCCACCTGGTGGGCTGGGATGCCGACAACAACGCGGTGGACTACGGCGGCGTGTTTGAGGACGTGCTGCTGACCAACGAAGGCGAATACACCGTGTCCCTCACCACCGGCGATATGGGCTTTGGCACCGACAGCTTCTTCCGGATGCTGTTCGTTTCCACCGAAATCCCCTCCAAGCTGGTGAAGGATGGCTTCGTGACCATCGAGGACGTGCGCGTGAAGATCGGCGACGCCGCCACCCAGAAGTATACCGACGTGGATACCTCCGGCGACTATGCCCGCATCATCATCATGGACGAATACAACCGCGGCGAAGCGCCCTTCGGCTACACCGTGCCCGGCGCCAATGCCACCATCTCCATCACCTTCAGCGTGAAGGGCCTCACCGACTGATAAACCGTTACCCCGGCGGCGGCGCTGATCAAACGACCGGCGTCGCCGCCTTATTCCACCGAAAAGAGGAAAGCCTATGGCTGTAGACGCTGCGCGCAAATCCCTGGCGCCGGCGGATCAAAGCGGGGCGGAAAGAGCGTCCTTGTGGGCCTTCAGGATCGTGATCCTGCTGGTATTCCTGATGGTGTTCTTCCCTCCCTTTAATCCGGGGCGCATCTCCACCCAGATCAGCGGCAACTTAACGCTGCTGACTTCAGCAACTTCTTTTTCAACCATTACCACCAAGCTGGGCGCGTATATGGCTGAGGGCAACCGCTTTGCCCTGCGGCCGGGCGACATGCACATCTCCATGCTGGGCTGCGCCATGGTTTTGCTGGGCGCGGTGCTTGGGTGCGTGGGCGCGTGCCTCAGCCTGGGCAACCGGAAAATGCGCCGGCTGGCCGCGTGGTTTCCCTTGGGCGGCAGCGTGCTGATTCTGGGCGGCCTTGCGGTGAACCGCCTGGCGTATCAGAATATCGAGAGCTTCGTAAGGGGCATGAACGTGCCTGCCAGCCATATCGAGGAGCATTTGAACAACCTGGCCCTCCAGTGGCCCGCCTTCGCCAACACCTCCTGGACCGTTGGCGGCGTGGCGATGCTGATCGTATCGGCGGCGGTGGTGTTTTTCACCTACCGGAAAAAGGCGCTGGATGAAAAGATGGAAATGGAAGAAAAGTACAGGCTTTTCATCATGTTCCTGCCGGTGTTGCTTTTGTCCTTCGTGTTTGCCTATCTGCCCATATACGGCTGGCGCTACGCGTTTTACGACGCCAAGGCGGGCGACGAGCTGACGAAAGAAATCTTTGTGGGCTTCAATAACTTCACCATGCTCATCAACGATCCCGGCTTTTCGGCCAAGATCGTGCAGGTGCTGCGCAACACCCTCATCATGAGCGGCCTGGGCATCGCCACCTCCTGGCTGCCCATCGCCTTCGCCATATTGCTGGCCGAGGTGCGCAACACCAAATTCCAGCGCACCGTGCAGACCCTGACCACCATCCCCAACTTTTTGAGCTGGGTGCTGGTGTACGCGGTGGCGCTGTCCATCTTTGCGGCGGACGGCCTGGTGAACAACCTGGCCAGTCTCTTTTCCACCGCCGGCTTTACCCGCACCGACTATCTGGCCAGCGCCGACGGCACCTGGATCAAGATGCTCCTGTGGGGCACCTGGAAGGGCCTGGGCTGGAGCGCCATCATCTACGTGGCGGGCATCGCCGGCATCGACCAGCAGCTTTACGAGGCGGCCAAGGTGGACGGGGCCAACCGCTTCCGCTGCATCTGGCATATCACCATCCCCGGATTGATCCCCACCTACATGGTGATGCTGCTCATGAGCGTGGCGGGCATCCTGTCCAACGGCATGGAGCAGTATCTGGTGTTCTCCAATCCCTATAACGGCGATTACATCCAGGTGCTGGATCTGTATGTGTACAACCTGGGCATCGGCAACAATCAGCTGTCGGTATCCACGGTGATCGGCATCCTGAAATCGGTGATCGCAGTGATCCTGCTCTTCAGCGCGAACGGCATTTCCAAGGCGGTTCGCGGGGAAAGCATCATATAAGGAGGCGCGCGTATGGAAGAGAGAAAAGGGTTCCTGTCTAAGCGCGTCACCCTGAAAAAGTGGCAAAAGCTGCTGATTATCCTGGGCTGCGTTGCGCTTGCGGCCGCAGCGGCTTATATCTATTGCGAGCATATTGCTTCTCCCGTCTATTCCAGCGCGGTGCGCACCCGCCTCAAGATCGAGGATACCGACACCCTGATGGCCTCCGGCGACGAGGGGCTGACGGTGGTGAAATTGGACATCCTGGGCGGATTGCGGGACGAGCTGACCAACGTGGGCAGCAAAAACAAGGGCTTGCTGTACCGCAATGTATCGGATGAAATCAATGCGGCGACAGGCGAATTGATCAAGCCCAAGGATCTGAAAAATATGATCGGCGTTTCCCTGGACGCCGCCGACGAAACCAGCCAGACGCTGCTGATCACCGTGAAAAACAGCGATGCGGCGCTGACCAGGCAAATCACCGACGCCGCCGTGAACCAGCTGAGCGCGCTGATTTTCGGCGCGGCCGCCGCGGAAAACCAGGTGAGCCTGACGGAAACCGACGTGAACGGCGACGGCGCCCAGCTGCAGGTGGCTTACCGCATTTCCGACGAGGCCGCCGGCGGATTGCCGGATAAATTCCGGGGCAAAACGCTGGACCTGGTGAACCCCCTGAACGGCTACCTGGCCGACGACGCGTTTCTGAACCGCGTGGCGGCGGAGGCGGGCGTGTCCGCCAAGCCGGCGGACCTGCGCAAGCGCATCACGCTGACCACCACGGCGGACCCCTCCGCCCTGACGCTGACCGTTTCCTGGACCGATACCGACGGCGCCGTGAAGATCGCCAAGGCCGCCGGTGAGGAAATGGCCCGGAGCGTTTTCGGCAGCAGCGCGGAGGCATGGCAGGCCACGGTGGACGAGCCCACGGTAATCAGCGAAAACGTGAAGGTGTGGCCCGTGACGGCCCTGATCGTGATCCTGGCGGCGCTGATCGTGCTGGTGATCAGCTACGGGCTGTTCTCCCAGCAGCCGCTGTTTGATACGCTGATCGTGATTTTCTTCGTGCTGTTCACCTTCATCTGCGTGTTCCCCTTCTACTATCTGTTCATCAACACCATTTCGGACAACAACCTGGTGGCCGGCGGGCAGATCAACTTCTTCCCCCGGGGCATCCACTTCACCAACTACGATCGCATTCTGGGCATTTCGGGCCGCAACGGCGGCAACAGCGACGTGCTGATCGCCCTGGGCGTCACCCTGGCCCGCACGGTGCTGGGCACGGCGCTGATGGTGATCACCTCGGCCTGGGCCGGGTATCTGGTCACCAAGCAGAAAATGTGGCACCGCTCCTTCTGGTATCGGGCGCTGGTGATCACCATGTACTTCAACGCCGGCCTGATCCCCTGGTACACCAACATGCTCATGCTGGGGCTGACGGGCAACTTCCTGGCCTACATCCTGCCCGGCATGGTGGCCCCCTATAACATCATATTGGTAAAAACCTACATCGAATCCATTCCCTCTTCCCTGGAGGAAAGCGCCATCATCGACGGCGCGTCCACCACGCGGGTGTTCCTGCGGATCATCCTGCCCCTGTCTGTGCCCATCCTGGCCACCATCGCCATCTTCGGGGCGGTGGGCAACTGGAACTCCTTCCAGGATTCCCTGCTGCTCATGACCTCCGCGCCGCACCTGTACACATTGCAGCACCGGCTGTATATCTACCTTAACCAGACCACCAGCATCAACACCGAGCAGATTTCCGAGCAGATGGCCCAGAACCTGCTGAACAACGGCGTGACCACCAAGTACACCATCGCCATGATCACCATCATTCCGATCCTGCTGGTGTATCCCATCATGCAGCGGTACTTCGTCAAGGGCATCATGCTGGGGGCGGTAAAAGGCTGACGCATGCGGAAGGGGGAATCCTTCCCCCTTCCGGGCCCCTTCGGTTTTTCCTTTCGCTTTGCTTTGCAAAGCTCCCGGGCGGAAAAACCGCAGCAATCCCCCGAACGTATTGGATTCAAAACCATGAACCATAAAGGAGGATACCATTCATGAAAAAACTGCTTGCCGCGCTGCTGTGCTGCGCACTGCTCCTCTCCGCCGCGCCGGGCCTGGCCGAAACGGTGGTGAACCGGGACGGCCCCGTCATCCGCCTGGACGTATACAGCCAGCTGGCCAACTATTCCGGCATCCAGGGCGGCTGGGGCGCTCAGCTGCTCAAGGATAAATTCAACGTGGAAATCAACATCATCCCCGAACAGGACGGCACCTACGCCACCCGCATGGAAGCGGGCAACCTGGGCGACATCGTGGTGTGGGGCTCCAACGGCGACGATTACAAAAACGCCGTGGCCAAGGGCATGCTGCTGGACTGGGAGCAGTTTGACCTGGGCAAGACCTACGCCCCCTACATCATGGAAAACTACAAGGACGCGCTGGAGAGCAACCGCAAGATCAGCGGCGACGACAAGGTGCACGGCTTCGGCTTCAACGTGGCCTTCTCCGCCGACAGCCACCAGTCCTTCTTCTACACCTGGGACGTGCGCTGGGATCTGTATAAGCAGCTGGGCTATCCCGAGGTGTACGACCTGGACGATCTGGTGGACCTGTTCTCCCAGATGAAGGAAATCTGCCCCACCGACGAAATGGGCAACGAAACCTACGCCCTGTCCGCCTGGCCGGATTGGGACGGCAACATGGTGATGTACGTCAAGGCCCTGGGCACCGCCTATTACGGCTATGACGAACTGGGCTTTGGCTACTACAACCCCGACAACGGCGAATTTATCTCCTGCCTGGACGACGACGGCCCCTACATGGAGTGCCTGCGCTTCTTCAACAAGCTCTACCGCGCAGGGCTGCTGGACCCCAACTCCTCCTCCCAGACCTACGATAAAATGAGCGAAAAGCTCAAGAACGCCGGCACCTTCTGGTCCATCTTCAACTATGCCGGCTCCATGGCCTTCAACACCGAAAAGCATCTGTCCGAGGGCAAGTACATGTACGCCATGGTGCCCGAGGACGCCACCCCCATCGTCTACGGCCTGGGCTCCACCGGCGGCAACCGCATCTGGTCCGTGGGCAACTACACCCAGTATCCCGAGCTGTGCCTGGAGATCCTCAACTGGCTGGCCACCCCCGAAGGCGCCATGGTCACCTGGTACGGCCCCCAAGGCCTCACCTGGGATTATGACGAGAACAAGAACATGTACTTTACCGAGCTGGGCCAGCTGACCTCCAAGGACAGCAGCTACAACATGGCCGGCCTGGAGTGGACCTCTCCCTACACCGGGAAAGTCTATCCCCTGAGCGGCACCTTCAACGACGGCTTCATCCAGATCAACAACACTACCCTGTCCAAGGACATGGTCAACCCCGACGGCAACGGCGTGGAAACCTTCAATTCCGACACCTGGGCCTCCGTGGTCACCGCCACCTCCTATCCCATCCAGGATGACTGGCGGCAAAAGAACAACGCCACCCTGGCCGACGAATACATGGAAGCCCGGGAAGACGAATACGGCGACAAGAAATACGTGGTCATGCCCGACATCCCCTATTCCGAAAGCGAAAAATCCTCCGATCTGACGCTGAAATGGAACAACTGCGCCAAGACCGTGAAGGACTATTCCTGGCGGGCCATTTACGCCAAGGCCGACGCGGAATTCAATTTCCACATCAATGAAATGAAGCGGCTGTGCCAGTCCTACGGCTACGACGAGTGCGTGCAGTGGTGCGAGGCGGAGGCGGCCCAGAAGTGGGCGCTGACGGAGCAGCTGGGTAAATAACCGGGTTTGATCGACAGGCGGCGTGCTTCGCTTTGGCGGGGCACGCCGCAACACGATGAAAGGAACGCATATGAAAAACATGTGGATCGTGCTCCTGGCGCTGCTGCTCGTCCTGCCGCTGTGCGGCGCCGCGCTGGCGGAGGAGGATACCTCCCTCACCGCCGTGGAAATGACCCGGCTCATGGGCAACGGCATCAACCTGGGCAACACCATGGAGGCCTGCAACAACGGCAAGTCCGGCGGCAATACCACCGAGGATACCGCGCATTATGAAACCATGTGGGGCCAGCCGGTGACCACCGCGGAAATGCTGGCGGGCATGAAGGCCGCCGGCTTTGACACCGTGCGCATCCCCGTGGCCTGGATGACCAACGCCACCCACCTGGACAAGGGCGACTACGCCATTTCCGAAAAGTATCTGGACCGGGTGGAGCAGATCGTGAATTACGCCCTGGACGCCGGCATGTATGTGATCGTCAACGATCACTGGGACGGCGGCTGGTGGGGCATGTTCGGCTCCGATACCAAGGAAACCAGAGGCCTGGCCATGGAAGCCTATCAGGGCATGTGGCGGCAGATCGCGGAAAGATTCCGGGATTACGACGACCGGCTGATCTTTGAAAGCGCCAACGAGGAGCTGGGCGACCGGTTCGACGAGAATTCGCCGCTGTATTGCCAGGATTCCATCGACAATTACCTGCCCGATAACGAGCGCTACGCCCTGACCAACAAAATCAACCAGGCTTTCGTGGACACCATCCGCTCCATGGGCGGCCACAACGGGCATCGCTTCCTTCTGATCGCGGGCTACGGTACCAACATCGCCAAGACCTTCGACAGCCGCTTCAAAATGCCCAATGATACCGTGGCAAACAAGCTGATGGTGTCGGTGCATTATTACGATCCCTGGAGCTACTGCGGCGCGTCCAACGCCGCCGGGGCCACCCTGTGGGGCAAAAAGGCCGATTTTGAAGCCATGTACAGCACCCTGAGCCAGATGAAGAAATTCGTCAGCCAGGGCTATGGCGTGGTGATCGGCGAATACGGCGCGCTGCCCGGCAGCGACGGCGTGATGAAGCAAAACGCCGCGGCGTATCACAAGGCCTTCCTGGATTGCTGCGATGCGCTGGATATGACCGCCTGCCTGTGGGATTGCAGCGGCTTCTTTGTCCGCAAGGATCTGAAGATCGTGGATGAGGAAATGGCGAAGGTGTACGCCGGGCGCAACGCGGAAAGCGAAGCGGGCCGGGATTACGCCGAAATCGCCGCCGCCGGGAAGCAGGGCCTGGACGAGGCCGTGGCCGCCGCGCCGGAAACGCTGGTGAAGCGGGCCGTCACCCTGACGGATGAAAACTGCGTGGCCTGGATCATGTTCTCCGAGGGCGGCTGGGCCATCAGCTACAGCGTGGGCGACACCTATACCCCCGATTCCATTACCTCCGGCGTTGTGCCTACCGACGTGGAGATCACCGGCGAAGGCACCTACACCGTGGCCCTGGATTTCACCGGCACCGAAAAAGGCTACGCCGCCAACACCGCCTTCAGCGCCATCGGCATCGCCAACGGCGAGGAGAAATTCCCGGGCTACTGCATCAACATCACCGAATGCCGCATCAACGGCGAGCCGGTGAAGCTCAAGGGGCGGAACTACACCTGCTCCGACGACGGAAAATGCACCCGCTCCAACCTGTTCAACGAATGGGTGGATATGAAGAGCGTGAACAAGTCCGTGGCCCGGGTGATGTACGGCGATCTGACCGGCATTTCCGCCACGCCTTTGGACCGGAGCCTGGAGTGCATGAACCATATCGAGACCCTGGAAATCACCTTCAAGTACGGGCCGCATAAATAAGCGCAATAGGATGCCGCAAAAAGCCTCTCCGGTCACGCTGTCCGGAGAGGCGCTGTTTACGGCCGCAAACAGATCAAGGAAGCAGCGTTCGCCCTTTTCCGGGGCCGGGAAAACGGCGCTGCGCTTTTGCCCGTTTGGAACATAAAAAATGGCAAAAATGTGAAAAACAGCCTTGTCAAAACAGGAGAAACATGGTATATTGATGAACGAAAAATGTCGTTCTGTGCTGAAAAGCGGATTTCGACGCCAGACGGCGTTTCCGCGCGGAAGCGGGGCTTGCATTCCGCCGCTGACGCAAAGGCAGGAAGAACCTGCTACCTTTCGGGAAAGGAGGGCAATGTTATGGGTATTGCCGGATTGCTTCTGGGCATCGGTTCCTTCGTTCTGGAGATCATCGGCTTCATCACTACTGTGGCCGGGGCTAGTTCTTACAACGCTTCCACGGCCGGAACGGGTGGCGTGGTGTATGTCATCGGCGGTATCATGGGCATCGTTGGCATCATCATCAGTGCTATCGGGATCAAGAAGAGCCTGAGGAAAGGCGCGCCGATCACCGGTTTGGTCTTCTCGATCATCGCTACTGTGATGTTCCTGATCATTATCTTCATCGGCTGTGCCGCGGCTTCTTCCGTCAGCAGCGGCCTTCGCTATCGCTTCTGATAGCAGACTGAACGCATTGCGTTCCTGGCGCGCAGTCAGGAAAACGTTCTGCCGGATGAACGGGTTTTCGGCCGAACAGCCGGTTATTGTCAGGGGGATTTCCTTTTGCCAATAATCGGCTGTTGTTCTGTTTTGGAGGGCTTTATGTATCCATTTATCAGCATCGGAAGGTTTCAGCTGTCCCTGTACGGCCTGTGCATGGCGACGGGCATCCTGATCGCCGGGTTTCTGGCCTGCCGCCGGGCCGCCCGGCGGGGCGGCGAGGATACCATGGTGCTCGCCCTGGCCGCGGCAGGCGTGGGGCTGGGACTGCTTGGCGCTTATGTCACATACTTTATTGTATCCTATCCCGGCGGCGTGCCGGCGCTGTTTCAGGAGATGCGCGCCGGGGATTTCCATGGCCTTGGGGAGGGCGGATTGGTGTTTTACGGCGGGCTGATCCCGGCGGCGGCGGGCGTATTGCTGATGGCAAGGCTTTTGCATTTGGATCTGGGGCTGTATCTGGACGCCATGGTGCCCTGCGTGCCCCTGGGCCACGCCTTTGGCCGCCTGGGGTGCACCTTTGCCGGCTGCTGCTACGGCATCGACTATGCCGGCGTCGGGGCCCTGCATACGGCATATGCCCCGGAGCATGCGCATTTCCCGGTGCAGCCGCTGGAGGCGGCGCTGAACGTGCTTTTGTTTCTTGCGCTGGCCCGCTTTACGAAAAACCGCCGCCGGGGAATGAAAACGCTGTGGGCGTACCTGGCCGGATACGGGGTGATCCGATTCGGGCTGGAATTTTTGCGGGGTGACCTGATCCGCGGGGTGTACGGCGCGTTTTCCACCTCCCAGTGGATCAGTCTGGCGCTGGTGGCGCTGGCGGCCGGGGCGATGATTTGCTCCGCCATGCGGAAAACGGCATCCAATAAGGAAGGGGCAGGCAGATGAACGCGGTATCCATTCAGTTTGAGCCTATGCAGCGCTGCGGAAAAATCCTGATCGACGGGGAGCGGGTGAGCCCCTACGGCGATCTGGCCTTCTGCGAGGGGAAGGACCTGCACGTTTGCGGCATGCGCCTGCTTTCCCTGCTGGATGAGGAATTGGCGCGGGAATATCGGCTGGAAATGCGCGCCGATCCGTTCCTGATTACATTGATGGGCGGCCTTGCCCGGCAGTCCCGGTACTGCGCGCAGGTCACCGGCCGGGACGTGGGCGGCGTTTTTTCCATCGGCGAGATCGCGGATTACATGGCGGGCCTGGCCGCCAAATACAGCCTGGATGCCGATACCGATTTTTCCCTTCGCGTGGCCGGCGACGGGGCCGGCGGCATCACTGCCGCCGGGGTGAAAAGGGACGAGGAAGCGCCTGATCTGCTGATCCTGAAAAATATGCCGGCGGCGCCTGTCCGGGGCCGCACCGCGCTGATACTGTCCGACCGGTTTTTCATCCGCAATGAAATGGGCATGAACCTGGTGGAAGTGCCCGAAATGTATGCGGACGCATTTTGCGAATACTATCGCCGTCAGGTGAAGCTGCTGCCTTTCGCCGAAGCGGTGGGCGCCCAATGCCGCGGCCGGGAGCTGACCAGGGAAGAAAAGGCCACCCTGGAAGCCTATGCCGCCCAGCGGCCCCGGTATCTGTTTGAAATGGAGCAGACGGCGGTGGAGATGGGCGCGCGGGTGAACGTATTGTTCAGGGTGGCGCCGGAGAGCGCCGCGGGGGCGTTTGTCCTGAAGGTGAAGGACGGGGCCGTGCTTTCCCTGAACGACGGCGAAATCATGGCTGTGGGCGAGGGAACAGGCGCCGTGATGGTGCTGGACCGGGAAGGCCGGGTGTGCGAAAGCCGGGAGGTCCGGGTGGTCCGCCACGCTTATGCAGACAGCATCCGCCTGCTGGCCCGCGATACCGCGCTGACGGTGGGCGGCAAGACCCGCATCGACGCCTATATCCTGCCCGAGGACGCCGAGGATGCCCGCGCTGTTGCCTGGACCAGCAGCAATCCCAATGTGGTGTACGTTACCTCCGCCGGCGAAGCCGTGGCGCTCAAGCCCGGCGCTGCGGTGATCACAGCGGCGGGCAAAAAGGCTCAGGCCAGCGTGAGCATCGTGGTAAAGCCCGTGCTGGAGAAAATCTATCTTTCCAAGCCCGGCATCGCCCTGCAGAGCGGGCAGAGCGAAATCATCAGCTGCATTCCCTATCCAGCCGACGCGGAACTGGGCGAAATCCGGTGGACGCTCAGCAGCGGCGGCCTGGGCGGGCTGACCGTGAGCAACAAGGGGCAGACCTGCCAGTTCACCGCCTGCTCCAGCGCAGCCATTAAAGGCATGCTCACCTGTTCCGTGAAAGGCACGGGCATCAACATGTCCTGCGACGTGGAGGTGACGCCGGAAAAGCGGCCCGGCGGGCTGCGGGCCTGCGCTATCGTGTTTTCCATCATCGGTATCGTGCTGGGGCTGATCGCGATCCCCTCAAATTATGCCGCCGGCAGGGGGCTGGGCGCGGGCCTGATGTGGGACCTTTTCCTGCCGGCAGGCGTCATCCTGTCCGTTATCGGCATAGCGCGCTACGGAAAAAAATACCCGGCCTTCAGAACCATGCTGATCCTGGACGTGATCTTTTTCCTGATTGCGCTGCTTTTCGCTTACTCCTGCGCTTCCTGCGCGGGGCCAAGGCCCGTCTGACCGGCGGCGAAATAACGCCCGGACGGGCGGAATCGGTTGACATGCCGAAGGGATTTGATGTACAATAATTCGCACGGATTTTGTCATTTGCTGACGAAATGACGTGCAGCGCTGCGCAAGGGGGAACAAACGGTCTCATCAATGCTGGAAGGAGCAGCCGGCATGGACGAAGAAGAAAAGAAACGGGCGGAGGAAGCGAAAAAAATCAAAGAGCAGATGCGGCGTGCCAGGCGGAAAAAGACCATCCGGCGGGCTGCCGTGCTGATCACCGGCGCGGTGGTGCTGTCCGCCGCGGCTACCGAGGCCATGCTCTTTGTGATGTTCGGCCGAAAGGGCGATGCCTCCACCGAGCCCTTCCCCCTCAGAGAATGGGCGGCGGAAAAAGGATACACCTGGCGCGAGGAGGCCTTCCTCAGCGGGGAAAACACCCTGCGGGGCTACCTGGTGGCCGGGCCGTCGCCCCGGGCGAGGCTGCTCATCGCCCACGGCATGAACGCGTCGTCGGACGGGTTTGAGCCGGTGGTGCAATATTTCGCGGAGCGGGGATACGCCGTGATGATTTTCGACGGCACCGCCAGCGGCCGCAGCGAGGGCAGGCGCACCGTGGGCCTGCAGCAGGCGCGGCTGGACGTGGCCGCCGCCAGGGCGCA